>Ga0105239_10000032_pt1 | contig 225528 bp, 179 predicted proteins | sample KBSC44metaG_FD_92761 | JGI IMG/M metagenome (GOLD analysis project Ga0105239, IMG submission 92761) | Corn rhizosphere microbial communities from Kellogg Biological Station, Michigan, USA - KBS C4-4 metaG | ecosystem: Host-associated > Plants > Roots > Rhizosphere > Soil | place: Michigan... | reverse complement strand
TTGCGCGCAAATGATTGCTATAAATAACCTTACGTTTGAGATTGGTGCGCGGGCCCTTTACGATGAAGCCAACTGGCATATAAAACCCGGTGAAAAAATTGGTTTAATAGGTGCCAATGGAACGGGGAAAACTACCCTTTTAAAAATTATTGTAGGCGACTATAAACCTACATCGGGCACCATATCAATGGCTAAGGACCTTACCATGGGTTACCTTAACCAGGATTTGCTGTCATACTCATCCGATAAAACTATTGTGCATGTGGCTATGGAGGCTTTTGAGCGTCAGAACCAACTGCATGATGAGATCGAGAACCTGCTTAAAAAGCTGGAAACCGATTATACCGAAGATCTTTTACACAAGCTGAGCGACAAACAACATGAGTTTGAATTGCTTGATGGTTATAACATTGAATACAAAGCCCGCGAAATTTTAGCCGGTTTGGGTTTTAGCGACAGTGATTGCGCACGTAAGCTCAACACCTTTTCGGGTGGATGGCGGATGCGGGTAATGCTGGCCAAAATATTATTACAAGCTCCTGATATCCTGCTGCTGGATGAGCCCACCAACCACCTTGACTTACCATCTATCCAATGGCTGGAAGACTATCTGAAAGCATTTAACGGCGCTATCATCATCGTATCGCACGATAGATGGTTCCTGGATAAAGTGATCAACCGCACGGTGGAATCGCGCAAAGGAAAACTGACCGTTTATGCGGGCAACTATACCTTTTACCTGGAAGAGAAAGCCCTGCGCGAAGAAATTCAGCGCGGTGAGTTCAAAAACCAGCAATCAAAAATAAAACAGGAAGAGCGTTTGATCGAGCGTTTCCGTGCCAAAGCATCTAAAGCAAAAATGGCACAGTCGCGTATCAAAATGCTCGACAAGATGGAGCGTATCGATGATGTGGACGATGATAACCCGACAGTTAACTTCGCCTTCCGTTTCAGCAAGCAATCGGGCCGCCATGTTATAACTTTAGAGGATATCGTTAAAAAATACCCGGCTATTGATATTTTAAATGGTGGCGAAGCCGTAATTGAAAAAGGTGATAAAATTGCCCTGATCGGTGCCAACGGTAAAGGTAAATCGACATTGTTGCGGATCATCGCCTCGGCCGATAAAGATTTCCAGGGCAAGGTTACTACCGGGCATAATGTAACTACTACGTTCTTCGCCCAGCACCAGTTAGAGTCCCTGCACCTGGAAAACCAGATATTGCAGGAGCTGCAGGCTTTCGCGCCAAAACATACCGATACGGAGCTGCGTACCATACTGGGTTCGTTCCTGTTTACGGGTGATGACGTGTTCAAGAAGATCAAGGTACTATCGGGTGGTGAAAAATCGCGCGTGGCTTTGGCCAAGGCGCTTACTGCCGATGCCAACTTCCTGGTACTGGATGAGCCTACCAACCACCTGGACATGCAATCAGTAAACATCCTGATCCAGGCGCTGGAACAATATGAGGGTACGTTTATCGTGGTATCGCACGACAGGTATTTCCTGGATAACGTGGCCAACAAGATCTGGTTTATCGAAGATCAGAAGATCAAGATCTACCCGGGTACTTATGCCGAGTATGATGAATGGGCGGCTAAACGCAAGCTGGAACCAAAAACGGATATCCCTGCACCTCAGCCTAAAAAGGAAGAGAAGAAACCGGAGCCGACTAAACAGCCCCAAGGCGAAAACAAATTCCAACAGCTTAAAAAACTGAACCAGGACCTGGCCAAAATGGAAGAGCAGATCTCTGAACTGGAGAAAGTTGTAAAGCAACTGGAAGCCCAGCTTGCCGACGATAAAATTTATACCGACAGCAACAAGCTAAAAGATACCAACGCCAGCTACACCCAAAAACAGGCAGAACTCAAACAGGTTCAGCAAAAATGGGAAGACTTGGCCGAACAGATCATGGAGTTGGAGGCATAGAGCCCCCTAGCCCCCTGAAGGGGGAACTTTTTGATTTGCACATTAACGAATAAATGGTGTCATGGTGAGTTCCGTCGAACCATGGTGTGCAGGCTCTGCGCGCGAGTCTTCGACAAGCTCAGACTGACAAGCCTTTCCTTTCTAAAGAGCTCCGAAGTTTAAAAACTTCGGAGCTCTTTTTTTACATCATTTCAAGCTCACCGCTACAACCCCTGCTTAAGCTTAATCACCAATAATTCGGCAGACACCTCCCCCGGCTTTAATGCCGACAGATCAATAATACAGTCGCTGCCCACATTTTTGAATTTTAGCGCTTTGCTGCTTCCTAAAACAGTAGCCACTGTATTTGCGCCGGCATGAAAGGCACGCAGCTTAAATTGTGGTGTATAGGCAGGCAGTATGCAGTACAGGTCTTTATCTTTTTTGGTAAAAAAGGCCTCTACATAGGCAGTATCTCTTTGGGTTTTTACCAGTTGGGCAATACTAAAGCCGGCCATGTAGTTTTTGCCGCTTTTTTCACGCTTGATACCCGTGCTCCACTGGTAGGGTTGTTTATAGGCCTTTGTTTCATAAATGGCCTCGCCGTTTATTTTTAGCCAGTTACCTATTTCGGTAAGGCGCTGCTGCATAATTACGGGGATGCGCCCATCGGCCGTGGGACCAATATCCAGCAGCAAATTTCCGCCGCGCGATACAATATCGGCCAGCATTAAAATAAGGTTGTGCCCGCTTTTATAATCGCCCAGTTGCTCGTTGCGGTTATAGCCGTAGGAATGCCCTATCCCCTGGTTCTCCTCCCAGATCACATTGGCATCTTTTCCTGCTCCATACTCCGATGTGGTGTAGGTGGCGCCTGTATTTTTTTCGCGGGTATTACTTCCCCAGCGGTCGTCCACCACCACTTCTTTGGCCACCGGCGAGTCGTTAAACAACCAGGCTAACAACTGCGGGCTATGCCATTCCGAATCGGTCAGGTCCCATTCCCCATCAGAAAAAATTATGGAAGGCTTGTATTTAGTTACCAGGTCCTTAAATTGCGGAAACATATGTTCGGTCACAAAGCGCTTTTTATCTTTTAGCCATAGTGGGTTGTACCATTCATATAACGAATAATAATAACCCATTTTCAGGCCTTGCTGTCTCACGGCATTGGTCAGGTCGCCCAGCAAATCGCGTTTGGGGGTACCTGTTACCGCGTTCCAGGGATGCCCCCAATCACGGTCGGCTTCCGGGCTATTCCATAAACAATAGCCCTCATGATGTTTGGAAGTAAGCACTACATAACGCGCGCCCGAGTTTTTAAATACCTGCGCCCATTGCTGCGGATCAAACATTTCGGCTTTAAACATAGGTTCAAACTGCGGATACAAAAAATTGGAGCCATAGTTTTTGTTATGGAAAGCGGTAAACTCATTAGGCGTTTTGGGCTCAATGCGGTTCCAATACCATTCGGCATAGCTCATGCCGCTGTTTTCAATTACCGGCGCGTAAGCCGGTACGGAATATACCCCCCAATGAATAAATATGCCAAACTTATCCTGGTGAAACCACTCGGGCATTTTTCTCGTGTTTAAGGAGGCCCAATTGGCCTCATACCGTTGGGCCGAAGCCATACCGAAGCTCAAAACCGCAAGCAACAGCATCCATGTTTTTTTCATTTGGTTGATTTTTGATTTGGTTTAACTAATGTAATCCATAATAATAAATTTTAGTCATGCCGAACTTGTTTCGGCACCCCACGCGCTAAGTATAACCGCTTGTCCTGTGGGATCCTGAAACAAGTTCAGGATGACAACCTCTGTTAAAAGCCTTCCGAAGTTTTAAAAACTTCGGAAGGCTCATCTTACAATTCCCCCAATCACTAATTCACTAACTCAATAATTCACTAATTAATTAGTATCCCTTCGTTGGTACCAGGCTGGGGTTATTCCGCAGTTCGCGGCTTGGTATCGGGAATAACAACTCTCTTTCGGTTAAAACCGGACCGTATGAAAACTTATGCCCTACATAATTATCAAAACCTTTGGTATCCACATTAAATGCTTTGCGAAGGCGTGCCATATCAAACCAGGTAATGTTTTCAAAACATAGCTCGTACCAGCGTTCGCGCCAAATGGCTTCGCGGAACTGCTCTTTTGATAAGCCGCTCAGGTTGGGTAATGTAGCTCTCGTTCTTACCTGGTTAACCGCATCGTAGGCTTTGGCAGTCGGCCCGCCAACCTCGTTGGAGGCTTCAGCATAAATCAGCAACACATCGGCATAACGGATAAGCGACCAGTTCAAATCGCTATTGGCGGTTGTTGTTTGTGCCACCACGTCAAATATCTTATAAAGAAAATATCCGCCCAGGTCAACCACCTTAGTTCTATCGTCCTGGTTGGTGAATTTGGTAAAGAAAAACTGACCTTCTTTCGCCCTTAAATCAGCTGGATCGTAGGATTGTACAAAGGCACCGGTAGCATAAATCCCCCCGGTTTCGCTGGAGTAGGCCGAGATGTTTTTATTATAAGGGATGATCAACTCCTGCCAGTTGCCGGGGATGATTTGTGTTTTATACTGGATCATAAAAATATTCTCATCCACATTTTTCTTCGCCGGGTTATGCAAATCACCATAAGTGGTAAACAATTTAAATTGTTTGGAATCCAGCACCTCTTCGGCTTTTTTGGATGCCAGGTCATAATACTCCGCGCCTTTTTGCAGGGGGAAACCAGCCATAGTCAGGTATACTTTGGCCAGTAACGATTTTACTGCGCCCAAAGTTACCTTGCCGCTGGCATCAGTCCACGGTAAGCCGGATGCTTCAGCAGTTTTCAGATCGTCAACGATCACTTTATAAACATCTTCTGCGGATGCCTGTTTGGGGCGTAATTGTGGTGATTGCAGATCAACAGGTTCGGTGATCAGCGGAATATTACCGAACAGCTGCACCAGGGTAAAATAATACCAGGCCCGCAAAAAACGGGCTTCGCCCAACAGTCTTTTCGACTCTGCAGCGTCCATCGCTATCCCCGGAATTTTGGCTATGGATAAGTTAGCATTACCTATCCCCTTATAATAATTTTGCCAGTAACTCAGGCCATAGGCGTTATCGGCGGTATTGCGCAGGTCTTTTACAAAGTAGCTGTCCACAGCCTGTCCCAAATCGGTAGCAGCCTGCCCTGTGGCAAACTCTGTCATTGTCCAGGCACCGCCGCCAAAACCGCTGCTCATCGGGTCGCGCAGGCTGGCATATATAGCATTTACCGAACTGCGGGCATGCTCGGGCTTAGTAAAATAATTGTCGATGGTAAAATTACTCCTGTCGGTTTCATTTAAAAATTTCTTACAACCGGTGGCTCCCAACGTAGCGACTGCTAATGCCAGTAAGCCGTATTTTCTTATGATAGTTTTCATGTTTTTTCTCTTAAATATTTGCGATAAATTATAATCCGATGTTCAACCCAACCAGGAATACCCTTGGCTTTGGATAATCATACAGGGTTAAGCCCTGGTCAAAAGGCGCGCTGGAATTGGAAACTTCCGGATCGTAGCCTTTATACTTGGTGGCCACAAAGAAATTCTGCACCGAACCATAGATCCTTAAGCGGCTCAGTTTTAATTTCGAAATAGTTTTTGACGGAAAAGTATAAGCCAGCAGCAAATTGCGCCCGCGGATAAACGAGCCGTTGGTTACTTTATGACTATCATTATTGGTGGTGTAATACGCATTGATAGGACGGATCTGCGCTATAGGCGTATTCTGATTAGTCTCTGTCCAGGCGTTCAGCACCGTTTTATAACTGTTGGCGATACCCTGCCTGTCTTCGGCCGAGTGGATACTCCTGTCGAGCACATCATTACCATAGGTATATTGCAGATCGACAGTGAGCGACCAGGCCTTATACTGGAAGGTATTGAGGAAAGTACCAAAACCATCAGGTATACCTTTGCCGATGATGGTACGGTCCAGGTCGTTTATCGTGCCATCGTTATTCAGATCTTTATACTTGATATCGCCGGGCAACATACCGTATTTTTTGGCTTCAGCGGCTTCGGCAGTTCCCCAGGTTCCTAAACTAACCCGGCCAAAGAACGAACCCACAGGTTGGCCAACCCTGATGATACCATTGCCCGATAATATATCGGCATTGCCATTGGCCAGGGCCAGCACTTTGTTTTTATTAACCGAGATATTGAAGGTGGTGCTCCAGGTAAAATCCCCGGTTTTGATATTGGTAGAGTTTAGGGTAAATTCGATACCCTTGTTTTCCATACTGCCCACGTTGGAGTAAACACTACCGTAACCGCTGGAAAATGGCAGCGGGGCATCCAGCAACATACCATCTACCTTGCGGCGATACAGATCAAGTTCCAGGTTCAACCTGTTGTTGAACAGGCCCAGCTCCATCCCAAAATCAAGCTGTTTGGTTTTTTCCCATTGCAGCGTTGAGTTGGCTACCCGGTTGGTGCCTACGCCAATATTGCGTTCGCCATTAAAAATAACGTTATAGTTACCCAGGCCCGCCAAAGCCCGGTATGCCGGAATTTCGGAGTTACCGGTAGCGCCGTAACTGGCCCGCAGTTTCAAATTAGAAATAGCCGGGATATTCTTCATAAAGTCCTCCTCCATTACCCGCCAGGCCAGAGCCGCCGAAGGGAAGAAAGCGAACTGGTTATCGGCCCCAAATTTGGAGGAACCATCGTAACGGCCAGTAAAGGTGACTAAATATTTATCGCGAAAACTATAATTGACACGCCCAAAATACGAGTTTAGCCCATACGCCTGCGCGTTGGAATAAGGTGCCTGCGGACTTGATCCCGCGCCCAGGTTATTGAACTGAAAATAAGGATCGGTAAAACCCTGTGTGGTTGCCTGGTCTTCAAACCTGTCCACATGCTGCCAGGATACACCACCCATAGCAGTTACCGCGTGTATTTTGGCAAACTTTTTATTGTAAGTGAGGTAGTTTTCAAATTGCCATGAATTGTAGCGGTTATTGTTTACAGAAGCATCGCCATTATCCGAAATATATTGCATCCCTTTTACAGCAGAATAATCCTCCCGCTGGTTAATAATATTTACACCAACGGTAGATTTAAAATCCAATCCCGGGGCAAGGTGAATATTGGCCGACATGTCGCCAAGCAAGGTTTGGGTATGTAAAAGAGAGATCCTGTCGGCAGCTATCCTTAAAGGATTATCACCACCCTCCATTCCCGGGTAATCGCGGTTGCTGGCCCAGCTTCCATCGGCATATCTTACCGGGATAATAGGCAGCTCTTCGATCACCTGGCGCATCATGGTAATACCGCCGCCATCCAACTGATCAACTTGTTTATCGTCCTGGTTGGTATAGCTCAAGGTACCGCCAATTTTTATCCAGCTTTTTACCTGGCTGTCAAACACAAACCGACCGGCAAATCTTTTTTGCCATGAACCCCGTGCCAGGCCCGCCTGGTTACGGTAGTTTAAAAAAGCGCCGAGGTTTCTTTTTTCGTCGCCATCGGTAATACCCAGCTGATGGTTTTGGGTAAAGGCTTTTTGAAATGCTTCTTCCTGCCAGTCGGTATCATAAAGCGGGTTGCCGCTGGCATCAAATAGTTTAGGATTGGTACGTTTGGTTTTGGGATTGGTATATTTTGTACCGGTGGCCCATCCAACGGGATCATATTTTTGAGCGTTAGCGTAAGCCAGGTCCTCAACAGCCAAAAATTCTTTGGAGTTGAGTACCGCCAGTTTTTTAGGCAGCACACCGATGCTGAAATCAGGATCATAAGTAATTTTACCACCGCCCGAAGTCCCGCGTTTGGTAGTTACCAGGATCACCCCATTGGCGCCGCGCGCGCCGTAAATAGCGGTAGACGAAGCATCTTTTAATACTTCGATAGAGGCGATATCATTGGGGTTAAGGTAATCTATCGGCGTACTTCCGTTACGCAGATCAACCGGGTTCAGGATCACCCCGTCTATTACATATAATGGGTTATTGGAAACGCTCAATGAACTGGAGCCACGGATGCGGATATTAGACCGGGCACCGGGCCGGCCAGAATTGGATGACACATTAACACCGGATACACGGCCAGACAGGCCCTGGTTTAAAGATGATACCGGGCGCTCCTGTAGTGTTTCAGCTTTTACCGTGCCCACAGAGCCCGTTAAGTCCGATTTTTTAACAGAGCCGTAGCCGATCACCACAACCTCATCTAATTTTTTTGATTGCGGTACCAGTTTGATCAGCATATTGCCGGAAGCGCTGTTTACTTCCTGCGTAATATAGCCCACGTAGGAAACCACCAGGACGGCATCATCGGGAAGCCCTTTCAGGCTGAAGTTGCCTTCCGTATCGGTTATCGCGGCTTTGTCAACATTTTTTACTTTAATAGTAGCTCCGGGTACACCAAGGCCATTCTCATCCACAACTTTGCCCTTTACATCAATGGGCAGAATGGATGAGTAATGCAGGATTCGTAAGCTTTTAGCGTTTAGCGGTGTGGTGATGGCCATCAATACAGCCAATACAACATACATGATCTTGAGGCCCAGAGCCGGACCTCTGGAAGACAGGGGAAAAATTAATTTCATAGCAGGAAATTTTTGGTTTACAGGTTAATGAACAGGAGCAGCCGACATGCAGACAGAACTACTCACAAGGCGTTTAAATTGGAGGTATGCGGGCCATCAGCGTTTAGCCATATGCCCATAAATGTAGCCAGCGTACACCATCGGCAATTTTTTTGGGCAAAGCGCGGCCATTACAAGGCAGGGGTAAAACTTGTTTCATAGCAGGAAATTTAATTAGCTACAGATTAACCGGATTGAATGATCAATGGACAGTCGTAACTGCCCGTTCACTGTAAAAAATAAGTGCGATTAAATTTTCAGACTCAGGCTGGTTAGCGTCATCAATACAGGCTCTTCAATAGGACTAATTTTTTTTGGCAAAGCATGGCCACGAGGGGAGAATTTGTAAATTTTTTTCATTGCAGGAAAATTTAGTTGGTTACAGGTTAATTGGTTTAAGCAGTCAATGTGTATAGATATTGCCACTTATTTTTTAATGTTATAAAACTATAATACAGATCACGGCTATTAGTAACCGAAATGAGCAATCTATTATGTTATCTTAACATGCAAATAATCAATGAGATAAATATACAATTAAATGTATTTTATACAGTTATTACCCCCTTGCGGTAAAGGTGAACGGAATATTACATATGTCATTGCTGTACGGATACGAAGTAATCCCGTAGCGTACGTATACTTGAAACGAGATTGCCACACTGCACTCGCAATAACATGCGGGGGAATCTTTATTCCAAAAGTCCTTGCTCCTTATTCCAAAAAATCGTATATTTATTAATAACAGCCCGGCTGCCTTTTAAACAGGTAACCGGGCTGTTGTGTTAAGAGCAAAAAAAGGCCCAAAATCAACCATTTTACATATAGTTATTTGAAAATCAATTATTTAATACTTTTTAAAATTTAAAAAGCACGCTAAAACCACCCTGAAATTTGTTAAAAAGTGTTAAAATCGATGTTTTCGAATCCTTTTTGAAAGATTTTCCGCTGTTTTTGAGCAGAAAAGTGTTAAAATTCAAGGTTTAAAAAGGTTTCCCGAAAGGATAATTTTTTAAATGGGTAGTAACCCGTTATTTCTGTTCGGGAATTTCTTAAATTTCGCCACGCCAATCCTGCCGAGGGCTGAACAACAAATAAATTGATATAAAATGAGAAAACATTACTACCTACTGGTTCTCTTATTCACTACCCTCCGGGGATTTGCGCAATCGCCCTATGATAATAATGTTTATGACCCGGCTATCAAAAGCGTGGAGTTTTACAACACGCAAAAACAGGGCTCGTTCCCGGTAATCACCTTAGGATCAACAGAAAAAGTAACGCTGGCCTTTGATGATCTGCGTGGCGGCAGTCGTAATTACTATTATACTATTGAACATTGCGACACCCGCTGGAACTCGTCAAATCTATCCACCGCCGAGTACCTGCAAAGCTTTACTGACGATCGTTTGTATACCTATACCTATTCAACTGGTACTATTCAAAAATATACACACTACGAGCTCAAGCTGCCCAATAACAATATAGCGCCCAAACTGTCAGGCAATTACATACTGAAAGTTTATGAGGATGGCGACCAGTCAAAAATGGTGCTTACCCGCCGTTTATATGTGGTCAACAAAAAGATATCCATAGCGGCCACTATCGGTACTTCGCCCGATGTACAAACCCGTAAAACTAACCAAAAAGTAAACTTTACGGTTGACTATGCCGGCTTGCCTATACAAAACCCTTCATTCGAGATCCGTGCTTTACTGATGCAGAACGCGCGTACCCAAACCGGCATTTTAAACACGCAGCCCACTTATGTGCGCGGTACACAACTGGTTTATAACGATGTATCGATCAATGATTTCCCAGGCCGCAATGAGTTCAGGCTGTTTGATACCCGCACGCTGAAGCTTAACTCCCAGCGTATTGCCCGTATCATAAAAGACACAGCCAACAACGTGGTACTATTAACTGACTCGATTCGCGATAGTCCTGATTACCTGCTGCTCTATGATAATGACGGCAAGTTCTTTGTATTGAACCAGGATGGTACCGACCCGCGTACTGATGCCGATTACGCGCACATCTATTTTGGTTTGGCCCCTTATAAATCCGCCGCAGAGGGTAGCCCCTATATTGTTGGCGCATTTAATGATTATAAACTGGATGAGCGCAGCAAGCTAACTATGGGCGAGGATGGTAAATACCATATCAACCTGCTACTTAAACAGGGGGTTTATGATTATGAATATGTATGGTATGATAATGCCACCAAAAAAGCCAATGATATAGTACTGGAAGGCAGCCACTTTGAAACCGAAAATGATTACCAGTTGCTCATCTACTACCGTGCTCCTACCGCCCGCTGGGACGAGCTGGTTGGCTTTGGGGAATTGAACAGCGTGAAGAAATAATTTACAACCTATTCATTAAAATAATAATATTTCATAAATTGTGCTTATGAACAAACCTAAAAATATCACCCGTACCCTTATTATCGCTTTCGCTGTGTTAGCTTATCATGTAGGTCGAGATATTGTAAAAATCGGCATCAAAGATGGTAAGGCTACTCATGAGCTGATGGCAAAAAAATAAACAAGCATTAATTGATTCCTGAGGATTTAGCCTAACCGGACTTATTGCTTATCTTTGCACAAAATTCAGCACATGACCGGAAAAGCCCCTAAAGAATCATATACCATCATGAACGAACTGGTATTACCCAATGATACCAATACTTTAAACAACCTGATGGGTGGGCGCCTGCTGCACTGGATGGATATTGCAGCGGCCATATCCGCGCAAAAACACTGCAATCGTATTGTAGTAACCGCTTCGGTTGATAATGTATCGTTCCAGTCGCCAATTAAGTTGGGGGATGTGATCAGCATTGAAGCTAAGGTAACCCGTGCGTTCACTACCTCGGTTGAAGTAAGGATGGATGTATGGGCGCAAAATATACCCTCGGGTACCCGGGTAAAAAGTAACGAAGCTTACTACACCTTTGTGGCCCTGGATAGCGAAGGGCAAAAAACAACCGTACCTGCCCTGATACCGGAAACGGAAGAGGATATTAAGCTTTACGAAGGTGCTTTGCGCCGTCGCCAACTGCGGTTAATACTAGGTGGTAAAATGCAGCCGAATGACGCTACGGAGCTAAAAGCCCTGTTTTTTGGCGAACAACTGCCACTCAATCTGCGCGACTAACAGCAGCCGTAACAAAAAAATAGTTTCGCGGTCTAAATGGTATGATACGGTGTACCAGTCCATTTAAATTTTAGTGCCATGAGATATTTTTTATGTTTTTTACTGCCTCCGCTGGCCATCCTGACCACCGGCCGTATCGGAGCATTTATACTGAATATATTTTTAACCCTGTTCTTCTTGGTACCGGGTATAATACATGCCATACTGGTAACCAATGACTATTATGAGGCCAAGAGGCACCGCCAGCTGATGCGCGCCACCCGCCGGGCAAGGGCCTGGTAAACCGCTGATAAATATGATTACACTGATTTCGTCGATTAAATCGTAGTTCAATATAAAGGCCATCAACGAAATCAGCATTATCATTAAAATCAACGATCAAAATTTACCATATTTGCCATCATGCAAAAAGGTAAGCTCTTAATTATTGATGACGAGGAACGGCTACGCAACCTGCTTGCCCGGATCCTGCAACTGGAAGGGCACGAAGTTTTCACTGCCGCCAACGGTAAAGAAGGCCTGCGTAAACTACAGCAGGAATATATACATGTAGTACTCAGCGACGTAAAGTTACCTGATACTGACGGCATTACCCTATCAGAAACCATTAAGAAGAATTATCCTTCAACAGAAATTATTGTACTGACAGCCTACGGCACTATTAACGATGGTGTAAAAGCTATTAAGGCCGGGGCGTTTGACTATATCACTAAAGGTGACGATAACGAAAAGATCATCCCTCTGGTAAGTAAGGCTATGGATAAGGCCCTGTTGCAGCAAACCGTTATGGAGCTGCAAAGCAAGCTGAATGATAAATTTGGGTTCGACAGGCTCATCGGTAAATCAACCGCCATTAGCGATGTGATCAAACTGGCGCAAAAGGTAGCGTTAACGGATACTACAGTTTTGCTATTGGGAGAGACCGGTACCGGCAAAGAAATTTTTGCCGAAGCTATTCACCAGGCCAGTAACCGCAATACCAAATCGTTCGTGGCAGTAAACTGCAGCGCTTTTACTAAAGAGCTGTTGGAAAGTGAGCTGTTTGGCCATAAAGCAGGCTCATTTACCGGGGCGCTGAAAGACAAAAAAGGACTGTTTGAGGAGGCCAACGGAGGTACCATTTTTTTAGATGAGATAGGCGAGTTAGATCACGATCTGCAAGCCAAATTACTCCGCGTGCTGGAATCGCAACAGTTTTTAAAAATTGGTGATATTAAGCCTACCCAGGTAAATGTGCGTATCCTTGCCGCTACCAACCGCAATCTGCAAAACGAAATCACGGATGGCCATTTCCGGTCAGACTTGTTTTACCGGCTTTCGGTTTTCCAGATCACCCTGCCCGCCCTGCGCGAGCGTAAAAAGGATATTAAGCTGCTGGCCGAATTTTTCATGCAGCACTTTGCCCTGAAGGTTAAAAAGCAAATCAATGAACTCAGCGATGAGTTTGTTCATAAACTTGAAGATTACCCATGGCCCGGCAACATCCGCGAACTCAAAAATGTTATTGAACGCGCGGTAATCCTGGCTGATACTCAGATTTTAGATGAAAGCCTGTTACCTTACGAAATTCAGCAGCAACAGGTAAAAACAGGTATACCGATATCGGCGTTTGATCTGTCATCGGTAGAGAAGCTGCACATTCAACGGGTGCTGAACCATACCCATGGCAACCGCTCTGAAGCCGCCCATCTTTTAAATATCGGGGTAGCTACCCTTTACCGGAAACTGAAGGAGTACGGACTGGAATAGGATCAGCCAATCTTGCCTAAACAGTTTTGAAAAAGTTTTTCGAATAGCATTATATGCTCCTTATTTTACCAACGTTCTTACATATTAATACTTGTTTTTTACAGGGCGGCGGGCACTTAAATCCAGAATTTTGGCATCAGCAACAAACATGATGATGATGAACAACCCAATCTCAAACCCGGCAAAAACAGCTCTCATCGTTGGCGCCAATGGCGTTATCGGCACTAATCTTATTAACCATCTTTTATCGCTTGGCGACTGGAATATTATTGGTCTGTCCCGGCGTGGGGGCACTTCTTCAGCAAACGTTAAATACATTTCGGTAAACCTTCTTGATAAAGGAGATACGGCCAAACAATTAAATTCCCTATCTGCAGTTACCCACATATTTTATGCAGCCTACCAGGACAAACCTACCTGGGCCGAACTGGTTGAGCCCAATTTAGCTATGCTGGTTAACGTAGTTAACGTTATTGAACCCATTGCTTTAAACCTGCAGCATATTAGCCTGATGCAGGGATATAAGGTTTATGGAGCTCACCTGGGGCCATTTAAAACACCGGCCAAAGAGAGTGACGCCGGTCACATGCCGCCCGAGTTTAATGTTGATCAGCAAAATTTCCTGGAGCAACGGCAACAAAGCAAAAGCTGGACATGGTCGGCCATACGGCCTTCGGTAGTGGGAGGCACGGCTTTAGGCAACCCTATGAACCTGGCATTGCTTATCGCTGTTTATGCTACCATCTCCAAAGAATTAGGCATTCCGTTACGCTTTCCGGGTAAACCAGGTGCTTATGACAAACTCATGGAAATGACCGATGCCGGACTCTTGGCAAAAGCAACTGTATGGGCGGCAACAAACCCAAATTGTGCCAACCAGGCTTTTAATATCAACAATGGCGACTTATTCCGCTGGAACGAAATGTGGCCTAAAATTGCCCGCTATTTTGATATGGAAACCGCGCCACCACTGCAAATGCCCATGCAAACGGTGATGGCTGATAAAGCCCCGGTATGGGAAAAGATACAGGAAAAATATGAACTCGAAAAACACCGATACGAAGGTGTTTCTTATTGGGGTTTCGGTGATTTTGTTTTCTCCTGGGATTATGATTTTTTTGCCGATGGTTCAAAAGCACGTCGTTTTGGCTTTCACGAATATGTAGATACCGAACAAATGTTTGCTAATTTGTTTGATGAATTCCGCCGTAAAAAAGTGATTCCATAAGTTTACACAGAACAGCAGCAGGCATACTTTATTTGTATACCTGCTGCTGTTCTGATCAATTGTTCACTGGCTGATAGATCTCCCGCTCCATAATAATATTCAGGCGGGTAAGCAATTCTGTTGGGTTAAAACCAATGCGTTGATATTCTGCTTGCACAGCAGCCTTTGCCAGATTCAAAGCATCTTCGCTTTCCCAATTGGCAACAGTGATGCAAATAATGTTCCCGTTGTCGTCCTGTCGTTCATAAGCAGCATCCCCTAAAAAGCCCGGTAGATTTTTGATAAAGTTCCTGTTGAAATTCATCCGTTCGGTAAATTCCTGTTTACCGTTTTGGGGGATTATAAATTTGTCGATGAATATTTGTTTCATGATGTTTTTGCTGGATTATTGTTGATTCAAAATTCAGCAATCCAATTACCTAATAATTGTAAAAAATCATTAATTTACCAGTAAATGGTCGATCTGAAAAACTCATGCGGGGTTTGCCCGGTGAATGTTCTGAAGTCTTTTATAAAATGGGCCTGATCAAAATAACCGGCAGATAAAGCGGCCTCGGTAAGATCGACCGTCGGATTATAGTTCTCGATCAGATTTCGTAAACGAACTATAGAAGAAAATTGCTTGGGAGAAGTACCTGTTATTTTCCGGAACCTTTTTTCGAATGGATCATGGCTAATGGGTAATGTACTTACCAGGTCTTTTATCCGCACCATTCCTTTACCCATACGAATCTGCCGGATAGTTTGCTGTATAAGCGAATCGGCTTTGGCATGATATAATCTCGAAAGTAAAAATCGTTCCACAATAGCAATGCGTTGAAAGCTATCATTTACTTCGTTCAATTGCTCTTCTATTTCGGCCACTTTCTGCCTCCCGATCAGGTCATCCAACGCTAAGCTTACACCAAATATTTCATGCAGCGGTTCTTTAAAGAACGGGGCTGCTCCTCCCGGCTTAAAAATAACGAGCAGTGTTGCGGCCTGCGCTAAATAATTAATCAAACGAACCGATTTTCGCAGTCCCGTAATGACCGTGCCAGGCAAATTATTTTTTATTCCGGCAACTTCATCACTTATGGTGCCTCTATACCTAAAACTCATAACCACGGAGGTATCCGGTAATACACGGTTTTCCATCCCCTGCTCACTTTCAATAAAAAGATAGTGTTCAACAAAGGGTTTTAAAATATCAGCAGGAAGGTGCCGCTCCATTTTCATGATCACTAATTTAAATTTAAACCTTACACTTTAGTTTATAGTATTGTCATCTTTTGCAGATCGACAATAAGAGGATTCATTAAATAATGAATAATATGGATACAAGCACGCTGAACATAATGAACCGCTTTTTCGTTTAATTTGCTAATTAACAGCTTTGTGTTAACTCACGGGTAATAAAATGTATTACCTGTAATGCAAGGAAAAAGATGCTTTCAACCTTTATTTCAGCTTTTACCTGTCACCTAAAAAACAATAGGATAATTACTGGTGCATCCGGAGCATTAAAAAAAGGTCTATATGTATTTTGCTTTTTAATTTTTGCCTTTGGTAAAGCCCTTGCACAAGCTCCGCACATTATTCCTAAAACGGCTGTGAGATTGCAACTTGACGAAACCGGTCATAAAACCGTTGTGTTTACCGATGTTGCCGATGTCACGGGACTTGTCACAAACGGAACCACAGTGGTTAATACTCCAAATCTCGACTGTTCATCCCTTGGTGCACAAAGTATATCGGTAACAGCCAGCAATGGTACACCGGGTACAACGGTAACCCAATCCATACCGGTTATAGTTACCAGTAAACCAGTATTCCCAGATTATCATGATATAACCATCCCGGCAGATAATAGCTGCAATACGCTTTTGCCTGATTATACCACGATGTTTGTACCCCACGATATCTGTCCAAACGCTATACTTAGCATTAAGCAGGAGCCTCTTCCAGGTACTCCTTTAAACGTAAATCAACCAACTAATATAACGCTTACTGCCAGCGACCAGTTTGGTGGCATTACGGCTATTTTTTTTACAGTTACTTCTTATGCTATTCCGGTAATTTTCCCTCGCCCCGGACCTATAACACTTAAATTAAGCGAAAGTGGAGGCTACCAAGTACAGGTAGCAGATCTGGGCTCTCCATTTGTATGCGATGGCAGCACACTAACCAATACCATAAATCCTCAAAATTTAACTTGCGCCAATCTTGGCAATCAAACCATTACGCTCACTAGTAGTAATTTACGCCCTAATCCACAGGCTGTAACTTTTAGCGTACCCTCTGACGCGATAACCGACGCGGCCGGCAATATTTATGTAGCGGATGGTTATAGCTGCAGCATCAGAAAGATAGCGAGTGATGGCACCGTAACAACTTTTGCGGGTGGCAGTGGCTGTGGCTATGCCGATGGTAACGCCACTACGGCAAAATTTAAAGTACTTAACGGCATTACTATCGATCCTTCGGGGAACCTGTATGTAATTGACGAGAATGACCGCGTACGGAAGATAGCACCTGATGGTACCGTTACCACTATAGCAGGTAACGGGCAGAACCAAACTCTTGATGGACTGGGCACAGCCGCGAGCTTCCAGGATCCAAAAGGTATCACTATAGATGCTGCCGGTAATTTGTATATCACTCAGGGCGATTACCTGATCCGCAAGGTAACGCCTGGCGGAATGGTTACTACTATTACCGCGCCCTCCTCTGTTTCCAAATTAAACAACCCTGTAGGCGTAACTACAGATCCGCTCGGAAACTTATATATAACCGATTATACCAGCGCTATTAAAAAAATAGCTCCCGATGGAACCATAACCATAATAGCAGGTCATGACGGCTCGGGGTTTACGGATGGTATAGGTGCCGCGGCAAGCTTTAATCAGCCTAAAGGCATTACCAGGGACAATCTGGGGAATTTATATATAACTGATTCAAAGAATAACGCTATCCGCAAGATCGATCCATCGGGCAAGGTTATTACACTTGTACTGTCAACAACTAACCCCAACGATAAAGCTACTTTAAATAATCCTATCGGCATCAAATTGGATCCGTTTGGCAACCTCATCGTAGTTGATACCGATAATGAGCGTATTGTACGTATAACCCCTTCTGGGCAGCTTACCACCATTGCGGGGAATGGCATAGTTGGCAATAATAACGGCAATACCAATACACCCGCCATGCTGGGCGGTACGGTTTCTATCGATGTTCCGGTAACGGTATTAAGTTCTATTAACTCTACCTCTCCACAGGCGGGAATTACATCCACCATAAGTTCCGTGCCGGCCGATGCTACTGTATGTGCCGGCAAATCCATTGATTTTACGGCAACGATACCTAATGGCACTTCTGTTAACAGCTATCAATGGCAGGTAAACGGTGTTAGCGTCGGAACAAACCAGTCAACTTTTAGCAGTAACAATTTACAAAATGATGATGTAGTTACCTGCATTACAACCAATAACGCAAGTTGTACCGTACCGCAAACCAGTTTGCCCATACAAGTTCATATTAACCCTGCGCCGGGGATTGTTTTTGATCAAAACCCTACCATAAAACTGGGCGAAAGTGTTACGCTAAACCCACAGCTATCCGGAGATATCGTTTCTTTAAGCTGGTCGCCTTCATTTGGTCTTAATAGTACCACTACGCCATATCCGCTGGCATTTCCAGGTGTTACTACTACTTATTATCTCACGGCTACCTCATCGCTCAATTGCCAAACCATAGTACCGGTTACGGTTACCGTAATAAGCCCCATTCATATTCCCAATACATTTACACCCAATGGTGACGGCTTTAACGATGTATGGAAAATTGACGACCTGGTTAATTATCCAAATTGTACAGTTAACATATTTAATCGCTATGGACAGGCCTTATTTCATACCAACGGCTATGGCACGCCGTGGGATGGCACTTATCATGGCAGCCAGGTACCACCGGGTACTTACTATTATATCATCGACTTAAAAAATGGCAGTAAACCCTTATCCGGATGGGTGGCTATTATCCGATAATAGATTAACAATACTACAGATGCGCAAGTATATTGATCAGCTTGCCAAATGGATCACGTACATAAAAGCGCCTTACTCCCCATGGTTCGTCAACCGGTCCATATTCTATGCCGAATCCTGCTTTACGCACCCGTTCAATCGCAGCGTTAATATCATCAACTTCTATGGAAATATCCGGAACCGGCGTACCCGATCCCCCCTCAAATGCAAAGCTGATCTGGATGTTCATCTCTTCATCAGAGCCGTATGTTGCTATCCAGCCATGATCCATTATCAGATCAAGCCCTAATACCTCCTGGTAGAAACGTTTGGCTTCCGCAACATCAGGCGTGTTGATATTAGTAACAATTCGTTTTACTTTCATCGATATAATATATCTTAATTGGCTAATTGACTTCTTCTGGTGCTTAGCACAATTCCACCTAAAACTAAAACAGCACCAGCTATCTGCAAAATATTAATATGCTCATTTAAAAAAATAAGCGAAATGAGCAATCCAACTACGGGGTCAAGATTAGCAAAATTTCCAACCTGCGAAGCTGTTAACAACCGGAGAGACTTACTATAAAGAAAATAACATATACCGGAGGATACCGCACCAAGATACAGGATAACTAACCACGAATTAAGGTGAATAACAGGCCAACCTGTGTACCGGTTCTCAAATATGGCGGCTGGTAATAAACATGCTGAACCAACAAGGGTACTCAAGCTGGTTATTAATAAAGGGTTGAAATGGGCCGCTTTTTTGGACATAATAGTATATGCAGCCCAGGAAACTACAGCAACAATCATTAACAGATTACCGGTTATACTATTCCGCGTATCAGTGTTATTGTCGCTTGATAAAAAGCCGATCAGCATTACACCAATTAAAGAGGCAATTATCCCGATAACCTGCACAGCAGACAGTTTTTCTTTAAGGAATACAGCGGCAAATAAAGCTATACAAACCGGTATAAAGCCCTGTATTAAAGAACCTACTGACGCCGATGTCATTTGAGCCGAGAGATTGAAAAGGGTATAAAAGCAGGTAACGCCTGATAAACCCATAAATATGATGTAGGGCCAGGGTACACCTATCAAATAGGCTCTGATCGGCTTATCTTTAGTAATAAAAAAAGTAAGCAGTAAAGTAACAGCCCCCACAGAACAACGGCAAAAAGCAAGTGTTAACGGAGCAACATCATTGATAATGATCTTGGTTACAGGATAACTGCTTCCCCAAACAATCATAACAAACAATATGCTGCTTAGACCTATGAATTTCTTATTTAACATTTTTTCAAGATACCACTATTTGATAATTTGTGATAAATAATCAAACAAATGAGTATAATGACTGAGATGATATGACCATTAAGAATTTTTTAAAACAAAAAAGCGCCCCGTATCTCACCCCGGGACGCTGTATCAATATATTATATCAACTATATCTCAAAAAGAGTTTATCAATATCATAGGTTAATCAACCCTTCTAAAATCAATGTTAGTAAGTTTTATACCTCCTGTGCCCAGATTATCCCCTCCGGATTTTATAACCAGCCAAACGGTACCAGCGTTAGGAAATGAAACCACATTACCACTGCCGGCACATTTAACGGCCGATAACAAACCGTTAAAAGGCGTGTTTCCACAACCTGTCCAGGTATTTAGTGCCATACGTATGCCACCGCTGTTATAATCTGTACCCTGAGTTGGCGCTACGGTGCTCAGGTAAACCTCAAACCAGGTATTGGTGGCACCCTGTCCCTTTACATTAAAATCAATTTTATAATTCTTATTGGCCCTAACCTGGAATGGCTGATAAACACCCTGATGCCCGCCGTTACCTCCTGCTGCCAATATGCTTCCGTCGTTATTAACCGTAAAGGTTACATTGTCATTCGAAGCGATCTTTAAAACCGTCCACTTGGTTTTATCAACCATATTAGTTATCGGAGTAACTGCATCCAGCAACTGGTCTACATTAAAATAAATAATGACCTTGTTCATATCGGTGTTTACCTCCTGCTTTGATGAGTTGGCTATTTTTATACCTAAGGCGGCCGTTTTTCCTCCATACTTTGACATAGAGGCTATCTTTATTTTAGGTATGATGCTCCCTTTCATAATATGATTATCAAGCACAACAGAATCTTTTGGTGATATAGTATAATCAGCGGGATCAAGTATAACGGTATTGGCAGGCAAAGCACCTGATGAAACCAAACTTGCTATCGCCGCATTATCAACGCTCACATCTACCGTTAAAGCATTAAAATTAGACTCGCCGCCACGATAAACAGGCACAGAAAAATTAGCCGTCCCAGCCGTGCTGTCAACAACCAGTTTGCTGTCAGTAATTACGTCTACAAGTCCATTCGGCTTTTCGGCCTGGGGTAAATAAACTTTTACCGCCGGGTTTGATTTTACGCCTTCCAGGTATTCCTGTTTGCAGGAAGCGAGGATCAAAACCATGCAGGCAGCCCATTTTAATATTGATGATACATGAATTTTCATAAAATATTTTTTTAATTCTTAATATTTAAGAGGGATCATTATACTTTGTCTGCATAATGATCCGTATACTATTACCAACCTGGGTTTTGCTTCCAATTGGTTTTCGCGATCTCGCTTTGCGGAATCGGGAACCAATTCATTTTTTCGTCAAATACCCGTGCTTCCAATTGCTTAACTGCATAGCTATTTGAACCTCCGGTATTCGTGATCTCGATACGGCTTACCGGAGTTTTGAAATAAACGGAACCTTCTTTCCATCTGCGGACATCCCAGAAACGCTGATCTTCATAACTCAATTCCACATTACGCTCATGTTCAATAGCTTGTTGGCTCAACGCTGTTAATACCGGCATTTTTACACGTTGCCTTACCTTGTTGAGGGCCTGTGAGGCAGTCATTCCATATCCTTGCGGATCGGCATCGGCGCCATAAGCATTATACATGGCCTCTGCATAATTCAACAGGAGCTCGCCGTACCTGAAATAGATCCAGGCATGATTGGCTGTAGTGTTATTAACTAAATCGATAGATTGATTGACCCATTTTGACAGGTAGTAGCCTGTTTTAGTGGCATTTTGTTTTGGCAAACCACTATTACCACCGGTAAATGTTTCGATAGCGGTAGATTTAAATGTAGATCCATTATATACCACGGTGGCAGCAAAACGGGGGTCACGGTTCTGATAGGGGTTTGCAGCCTGATCTGGATTATTCCAGCTAAAGGGCACCGCACCGGTTATATTACCCGAGCCGTCCTTTTGAAGCACTTCAAAAATCTCTACAAAGTTTTCAGTCGGTGCAATACTCTTACCTCTGCTATTCTGAAATGCAATTGGGTAATTAGCATATTCCACAGTATTGATAGCACCATAACGCCTATAAAAGATAAGCTCGGCGGAGGTTGTGCTATTTGCTCCATATAAATTGGCATAATTAGCATCGAGCGAATAGGTGCCCAAAGCTATTACATCATGTGCAGCAGCAGCAGCCTGGGCCCATGTTACCGTTGAACCATTATCTTTAAAAAGCGGGCTGGCCCCGTATAACAAAGCTTTTGCTTTTAGCGCCTTTATTGCCCCTTGCGTAACACGGCCTGCCTCATACCATGAATAAGGGCTCAGGTTAGCAGGTATAATAGCTGCCGACTTATCGCATAAGGAAACAATATATTTTAGACACTCGTCAAGAGAGTTTCTTTGTGCATTTTTCCAGGTGTTGGCATCATCATAATCAAACGGCTGATCAAAAATAGGTACACCTCCATAACGCTTAACCAACTCGAAGTAGAAAAACGCTTTTAAAAAAAGTGTTTCGCCTTCCATAAATTTAATGTTATTCCGGGCGTTAAAATAAGCGGTTGAATCTGTCGATGTGATCTTATCTTTAATATAGGAAATATCAACCGCGCTTTTATTTTTCAGGTAAAGATTGGCTTGTCTTATGCCTTTAAAGTTCCGGGCCCAAACATCAGCAGGGTTATTGTACTGATTCCAGGTACCGGTGTTATAGGTTTGCGATGTATCTAAAGGGTTGGTCGCTTCTGCATTATCGGTAGCTGCCTCCATATCCAGGTTGGCAAAGCCATCGGGCAGGTAACTATAAGTATTCCAAACCTGTTGCTGTACATAGGTATAGTTGCTGTAAAGTTTATCAACAGTAACACCGGCCTGTAAAGTTTGCACATCCAGATAATCACGCTTACAGGAGTAAAGCAGCGTACCCATGGCCAGTAATGCTATTATATATCTATTTTTTTTCATTTCCTTGTAATTACAATTGTTTATACTACAATTTCACTTTCATTCCAAAACTTACAGTTTTCATTAAAGGATATCCCATCGAAAGGCGTTCGGCCTCCAGATCATCAATTTTATCCCATGTAAATAAGTTGGTTCCATTGACAAATACCCGTACAGCATCAAGTTTCTTTAAAAAACCTCTTTGAGGTAAGGTATAGCCCAGCTCAACACTCCGGAGTTTTAGAAAATTGCCATTGCGCATCCAGAAATCAGAAGCCTGGGTGTTATTGGCATTGCTCAAGGTGGAGAGGCGTGGTGATGTAGCCGTAGTAGCATTTTCAGGAGTCCAGCTGTTTGCAGAAAATGCGGTAATGTTATTGTTGTTTACAAATGGTTTAATATAATAAGGCGCATCATCAAGCAAACTCACTGTACGGTGCATTACACCCTGCAGATAGGCATCGAAATCAAATCCTTTAAATTTGAAACCCAGGTTAAAGCCGATAGTAATTTCGGGGAGTTTGGTGTAATTTAAAGGAACTTTGTCATAATCATTGATGATACCATTGCCGTCCTGATCGGCGAATTTTAGGTCGCCTGGTTTAACATTGGTATAAGATGAGGCCGGTACCCCTTGCTTTAAGTTACCGTTAGCATCAAAATCAGACTGCTGGTAGAAACCCTTGAAAACTAATCCGCGCATTTGGTCAAGAGGATAGCCCTGGGTGTACAGGTAATTATAAGGCTGTGGGGCTTCAGATCTCTTGGTTATTTTATTCCGGGCAAAGGCTACCGATCCACCAACATAGTATTCAAAATTGCGATGCTTTTCATCAAATTTAAGAGAAGCCTCAATTCCTTTATTATGAACTTCGCCAGTATTAGCATATTGCAAGTTAAAGCCAGTATAATCAGGCACACCAGCTGATGGGATCTCAAGGATGCCGGTACGTTTTTCTGTAAATACGTCAATTGTACCCGAAAACTTTTTCCATAACACCCAATCAACACCAATGTTAAGCGTGGTTTTCTTCTCCCAGGCAGCATCGGCATTGGTAAAGGGGCCTTCTGCCAAACCTCCGTGATAGGTATTAGCAGTCCCCGTTATCCATCCGGGAGAACCTACTGCAAATTGTTGATACAGAAACCTGTAATTCTCGTTGATATTACCTGTGGAGCCGTAAGAAGCTCTTAATTTCAGAAAATTGATGACACTGTTATCTTTCAAAAAGTCTTCCTTAGATACTATCCAGCCCAAACCAACAGCGGGGAAAAAGCCATACCGGTTACCGGGTGCAAAATCAGCAGACCCGTTGTATGCGGCGGAAAAATCAACAATGTACTTTTGATCATAATCATAGGTTAAATCACCTGATAAGCCTTGCGTACGTACCTGGTAAGTTAAACCGTTGTGACTATAGCCCTGTCTGCGGGCCATGATCATACCTGTAAAAGTATGTTTGCCAAAACTCCGATCGTAATCAAAGCCAACCTGTACGGTTGTCCGGTTCCAGAATGGGCCACCGTTATCATTACTTGACTGGCTGATGGTGCCTATTGTTTTATAAACAACTTTCCCTCCTGATATTACCGGCTGATCATTTGCATCTTTTACAATTTCATAAGAAGGCACCGAGAAAAGCTTTTGATACACACCAACATACTGATTACTAAATGCAACCAGTCCGCGCAAATCCAGGCCTTTGGTTATAGCATCCAGTTTCTGTGTAAAGCTAAAGGTGGTTTGAAGGGTGCGGGTATGGGAACTGTATACCCCGTTTTGTTGTAAAAGCTGAACCGGGTTAAAATTATATACAGAGTTATTGCCCCATGAACCATTCGGGTTTTTTACCGGGAAGGCCGAAGCGGGTAAATACATCAGCGCATTGAACACGTCACCGGCGGCAAAGCCTGATGGTGTATTTCTATCTTCGGTTATGCCGCTGATATTGGCCATTACCGAGAGATTCTTGTTCAGTTGTAACTCTACATTGGCCCGAAGGTTCAGTTTGGTATACTTTGCATTTGTGCCAAAGTCTTTGTCGATGATATCGGCATTTTTATATAAACCTTCAAAGTTGGTATAGTTCATCAGCACGTAATACTTGGCTGTGGCATTGCCACCCCTGAAAGAAAAATTGTAATCCTGAATAGTTGATGTTTTTTTAAGCAGTTCATCATACCAGTTCACATTAGGGTGATATGGATCATTAGACGCCTTATATAACTCAGGATTAGGATATTTGATAGGCAAGCCATCATTTTTGAGTGCCTGATTGTAACCTGTTGTATAGCCATAAGCATCCATTACTGTAGGCAGATCGATAGCGCTGAGTATTCCATACCGGCCATTAACGGTTATCTGGGTTTTAGGTATCACCGCACCTCTTTTAGTTTTGATGCTTAATACACCTGCTCCACCCTGTAAACCATAAACGGCCAGTGCCGACGCATCTTTTAACAGGGTTACCGATTCTATTTCATAGGCTGATAAACCACTTATAGCTCCCATATCAACCTGTGATCCATCCAGGTAGATGAGTACCTGGTTCCCGGCTATATTCCAGCTGCTTTGGCCACGCACATAAAGTGTGGGGTTATCGTAGCCTGGCTCGCCAGATCCGGCTACTACGGTTAAGCCAGGAATCCGCCCCTGAAGTGTGTTTAATAAATTACCTACGGTCATGTGGGTCAGATCTTCACCCGGAAGGGTAAAAACCGCGCCTGTATTTCTCCAGGATCTTTCAGTTTTTATTCCACCATCAATTATGGCTTTTGTAGCATTATTGCTGTTTCTAGTGGAATCTGCCTGAGTAACATTCGTAGTTTGCGCGTTAGCGGCAGAAAAACTACAGAACGTAAAAATCCATGCAAAAAGGGTTATATATTCTTTTTTCATTTTTCTCATTACTTGTTAATGTGTATAGCTGATTACCACCCTGGATTTTGTCCATCCCACGCCTTCGTACCCAGATATCTTAAACTGATCTCTTTACTTGGGAACGGAACGTAATAGTATTTTGCAGGAAATACTCTGGCAACAAAAGGCACTACCTGCCAGGTTCGTTTTAATTGCCCGTCTGCGCCCTTCCTGGCAGTGGTTTGTATACCATGCAAAGTGCCGTTTAATACCGATTTTGCTTTCAGCCAGCGGTTAAGGTCATTATACCGGTGGCCTTCATAAGCCAATTCAATAGTACGCTCATTTTGGATAGCATCCCTGAATGAACTGGCATCAGCAGGGTGCTTCTCAGGCATTCCGGCCCTTACCCTGATCAGATTAAGATAATTGGTAGCATCGCCGCCCGGACCCTGGTATTCATTCAAGGCTTCGGCATAACTTAAATAAAATTCAGCTAAGCGAAATACAGGCCAGGCCAGGTGATTGTCGGTCATGTTATCTACACGGGCAACAAACTTGTATACCTCTGTGGCATAACCATCAACCCCGGCATCACTGCTGGCTAAATTACCATCGGTTGGATAATCGCCTTTTTTATAATAAGCTAAAACACCACGCTGGCTGCTATAGTACATTCCATCGTAAGCAATAGTCTGGTAAAAGCGGGGGTCGAGATCAAGGGCCTTAATATCAACCGGTAAATCGGCGCCAGTAGCGGGCAGAGTCCATTTGGTACCATTCTTCTTTTCATATTGTTGTATGAACTCAACAGGTACGTTGTTTTTAACCCCCCACTGAGCCAAACGTAGCTTTGAGGATAAATACTGTCCCCATACAAAGCCACTACCCGCCTGATTGGCTGTGTTCACCAATATCATTTCCTGATTAGCAAATACGTTCCATACCGATTCGTAGTCGCCAAGTGTGGCATAGGTTTCTCCGGTTGTTAAAGGTTTCCCGGTATTGAATAACGATACTCCAGCGCCTCCCGCATTGTCTATTACATCTTTACAGGCCTTGGCCGCTTTATTCCAACGCTCCTGATCATAATTTGGATAAGCCAATACGGTATCACGGCTATCGCCAAAACGAGCACCTGCTACTTCCGCTTTTAAATTGGCCGGTGTGTTATAAAGCGGACTTGCAGCATACAACAATATCCTGGCTTTTAATGCAAGGGCAGCCAGCTTGGTAACCTTTCCAAAATCGGCAGAGGGACGGGTAGCGGGCAGCATGCCTGCAGCCTGATCGCACCATTTAACAACACTGTCAACTACTGATTGTACTGAACTGCGCGGTACTGCGATCTTCGAGTCTCCTTCTAAAGCTTTATTTACAATAGGGATACCTCCATAATATCTGAATGCTTCAAAATGCTGCATGGCACGGCAAAAAAGAGCCTGGCCTTTTACATCCGTCTTCCAATTTTCATCAGCATCCGCAACTTTGTTGATATTTTTCAGTACCAGGTTGGCCTGTCTTATACCTTTATAGTGCCAACCATATCCCGGGCCATTATCTGCGCCAAAACCATAGTCGCAGTTAGCATCGGCGCTCATGTTACCGGTAATATATGTCCCTGTACCAATGGTATTTGAAGCCCAGTCATAAGCCGGGTGTATGATATAAAGCTGATCTGTAATAGCTTCAGGACGGCAACCATCATAAGTTTGAGGAAAATAGCCTCTTACACATAGATAATACATTTCTGCCACCGCATACTGTGCCTGGTTTTTGCTATCAAAAATAGTATCAACGGTTACTGATCCTCCTTTGGGTTTCTCCAGAAAGCTTTTTTTACAGCTTGTTATCGACAAACCACCTATAACCGCCATTAAAAGCAATAGGAGTATATTTATTCTTTTCATCATTTAGCTATTAATTGATTAAAAATTAACATTTAAACCCGCGTTATAAGTTCGGGTTAACGGATAGCCGATGTAGCCTAGATTTTCGGGATCGCCCCATATTTTATTAGGAGACCATGTGTACAAATTCAGCCCATTCACATAAAAACGCGCAGATTTAATACCCACTTTTTTCAAAAAGCTTGGTTTTAGCGTGTACCCTATCTCCATATTTTTTAATCGCAGGTACGATGTGCTTTTCAGGAAAAAAGTGCTATAGGCCGCCGCCTGATTATAGGCAGCAATAGGGAAATCGATCCTGTCGCCATTATCATAGCGTTCCTGAGTAAAGCGGTTCAGATCCACATCAAAAAGCGATTGCTGCTTGTTGAAGTGTAACTCCTGCATAGCGTATTTAGCTACACCACCCACACCCTGCAACAATGCAGAAAAGTCGAATCCTTTATAGTTGAAACCAAATGAAAGACCGTAACTCAATTCTGGGATATCGGTTTTACCAGTACGCACATAATCTTTTTCGTTAATGATACCGTCGCCGTTAACATCCACCAGTCTAACCTCGCCCGGTTGCAAAGGCGCCCCGGCATAACCCAGATCTTTCTGATAAACCGGTTGCCCCGAAGAGTTTACATAAGGCTTCCCGTTTTTATCCAATGCCCTAACCGGACTTGACAGTATTGGATTACCATTACCATCAATGGCATAGAGTTGCGCCCATGAAGTATACAATCCATTAGCCTGCAGATATGATCCCTGATTGATAGGGCGACCGGTAGCCGCATTATACTCTTGACCGGGTGCAACAGCCTCATCCTGGAAAATAATTTTGTTTTTGTTGGTTGAGGCATTACCTTTTACCCACCAGGTAAATTTGCCGGGCTTACTATTATAAGTAATCTCTATCTCGTTACCCCAGTTTTTAACCTCACCCAGGTTGTATGGAGGCAAGGTTGCCTGAACAATGCCCGGAACGCTTCCTCTGTAAGAAAGGATATTTTTACGATGCTCGTTAAAATGATCAAAGGTAACGGTAACTCGCTCGTTAAACAGGTGTGCCTCTAAACCTATATTTGATTTAGTAGCAACTTCCCAGGTAACGTTTGGATTACCCAATACACTTTCCATGGCTCCCTGAACTGTATTGCGGTCGTTTAATGTCCCAAAGGTGTAGCTGTCGCCATATTTCCAGGTATCTGGCAGGTATAGGTAGCGAGCTAATTGCGGAGGGTTGCTACCAGGTATATATATACCATCGTTACCCACTTTACCTAAACTACCCCTGATTTTCAGATAGGTTACATAATCGGTTTTGGGAAAGAAGGATTCGTTACTGGCTATCCAGCCTAATGAGTAAGCCGGCAGGAAACCAAATCTTTTACCTTCGGGAAAATTTTCAGAACCGTTATAACCCATGTTATACTCAGCCAGGTATCTGTTGTCGTAAGCATAGGTTACCCTTGCAGCCGCGCCTTCATAAGCATGCGGAAGATCGGGTACATAGGTCGGATCATACCGTTTCTCGGCATTCGCCAATATCAAACCTGAAACAGCATGCTTTTTGGCAAAAGTGTGATTGTAATTAATTGAGAATTCCCCATATAGTTTACGCCATTTTTGGGTATAATAATCAGTTGATCGCATAGGTGCAACATCATTAGTGAGTTGTACCAGAATAGGGTTTAACTTATCGCCATTAGGATTAGGCCTTACTCCATATAGTAATGGAGTATATTTTCCATAGGAGCGATCCTGAAAATAACTATCATAAGCACCTCTGGCATTGACAGACAAACCTTCGGTAATAAAATTGAGTTTGTGTGTTAATTTAATAGAAGAGTTTAAAGTACTATTGGTATTGATATTATAATTGTTGCTGTTGGCAATGGCATATAACGGGTTGAGCTGTTCGTTCTGATTGCTAAAAGGCACTACAAATTTACCATTGATGATACCAGGAGACCCAAGCGGTGACGACCATAGAATACGTTTTTCCCAGGTATACTCGTCATTATCCATACCTGTTATGGTTACATACTGCGTAGCAATATCAACCGATACTCTGAAGTTTTTGTTGACATCAAAATCAAGATTTGAACGCAAATTGTAGCGTTTTTTCTTGAACTGCATATCATCACCAAAAGGCATGTAATCTGTATTAAATAAGCCCCCTTGTTTAAGATAACCTAAGGACACAAAGTATTTTACAGATGGAGTACCTCCGGTGATGTTAACATTGTACTGTGTTTGTGGCGTAAACTTATTGAAGATCTGTTTTTTCCAATCCTGATCAGGGTGCCCATATGGATCATAATAAGGGTTTGGTTTACCATTAACAGTTGGTGTATGCGCATTCTGATAATATTTCAGATCCTCTGGCGAGTAATAGATGGTAGCCTCTTTTATCCAGTTAGCATCTCTTTTCTGAGCAAAATCGCTCCATGTTTTTATATCAGCGTCTTTGGAGTGCTGAATCCAATAATTTTCATAACTCTGCTCATTTAATAATGATGCGTATTGATATGAATTAACAAAATTGGGCATGCTGGAAAATTGTGATATAGCCGTTTGAGCCGTACCGCTTACTTTCGGAGCGCCTTCTTTACCGCGCTTGGTGGTGATCAGGATGACACCATTGGCACCACGAACACCATATACTGCCGTGGCAGAAGCATCTTTAAGTATGCTTACTGTTTCAACCTCGTTGGGGTCGATATCGTTATAGGTATCGCGGGCAACACCATCAACCATGATCAATGGAGCGGTTACACCGGTATAGGTTCCAACACCACGCACGTACAAGGTTGAGTTGTCATCACCTGGTTTACCTGAAGTTTGAATAGCGGTTAAACCAGATAAGCGACCGGCTAACGCGTTACTCAAGTTCGCGGTTGGTGATTGCACCAGATCTTTGGTACCAATAGAGGTAATGGCTCCAGTAACAGATTCTTTCCTTTGCGTGCCATAACCTACTACTACAACTTCGTTCAGATCCGTTGGGTTATCTTCGAGTGTTATATTGAGTTGTGGTTTACCATTAAGCGGTATTTCTCGTGTTACAAACCCAACAAAGCTAAAAACCAGTATGGCATTATCATCGCTCACATTAATGCTGTAATTTCCATTATTGTCCGTCACAACACCTGTTTTTGTGCCCTTCTCCTTAATTGTTACCCCGGGCAAGGGAAAACCCTTATTATCGGTAACTTTTCCCGTGACTTTTTTCGGGGGCTTTATATTATCGTTCTGGCCTGTTTTTTTACTGATTAATATGGTTTTATTTTCAATTACATAGGTGAGTAATTGATTCTCAAAACACATATCAAGTGCCTGTTTTAAAGGGACGCTTTTTAGATCAAGACTTACAGGCTTGGCAAACTTCAAATCATCTGAGTTATATAAAAAATCATAACCAGTTTGATTTTGTATTTGCTCAAATACTTCTTTCAGATTGCTTTTTTCAGCCTTCAATGTAACCTTCTGCGCATAAGTTGCTGCTGTTACCTGTAAAAAAGTGGCCGTTAGCAAAATCAGGGTTAGTTTCATGATAAGCACAGGTTTATATAGGCGCCCACGTTGTTTGCCGCAAGTAAATGCAGTAAATTTTTTATACATTTGAATGTCAGTTTATTAATTAAGTGGTTGTATTCGCTGCAATTAATTTCATTATCTGTCATAGCCAGATCGTGGCTGACACCAGGGGCGGTCCGAAACGCTCCTGGTTTACTTCCAGATAATAATATGTGAGAAATTGGAATGTAGATTTATTGCATAACTATAATCCTCCTTCCTGTAATTTTAAAGTGTACCTTTCCTATTTTTTCCAGATTATTCAACAATTCTTTAATGCTTTTAGAGCGGTAAAATGTGCCCCCAAAACGCAGGTTCTCAAAGCTGCCCTGATACTCGATATCCACATCATACCAGCGTGATAACTTTTTCATGATGGTATTTATGTTGTCATCATTAAATACGAAATATCCATTTTTCCAGGCCATAACCTGATTGATGCTGGCATCAGCGACACTAATCAAATCGGCATTGTTCCTTATTACAGCCTGCTGACCAGGTGCCAATAAACGTTGTTTACTATTTTTTGTAATCAGAACAGAGCCCTCCAACAAAGTAGTAGTTAGTTCGGCATCATCATTATAGGCAGCGATATTGAAATGTGTGCCTAAAACTTTCACACATACATTATTAGCACACACGTAAAAGGGCTTATTCTTATTTTTAGCGACTTCAAAATAGGCTTCACCGGTAAGCTTCACATGTCTTTCTTTGCCCGCAAACTCAATCGGGTAACTCAAAGAAGAAGAAGAGTTTAACCACACATTGGTACCATCAGGAAGCTTTACTTTATATTCACCTCCGCGGGGGGTAGTCAAGGTATTATATACGGTATCGGTACTGGGGACTGTTTTATTATTGTCTGCCTGCGTGTTATAAACAAGGCCTTCGTTATGTGCTTTATTAATTACTGTACGACCTGATTTTGTTAGCGTTCCGTCGGCTACATTATCCAATAAAATAACTTTTCCATTGGCCAGTGTTAATGTTGCTTTGGTGTTGCCCGGTAGAATTTCAGAAGATTTAGCCGCAGCCAGATTATCCTGATTTGTTACTTTATGATATCCGTTAAATAAGAAATAAAAGCCAACAGTACTAAAAAAAATAAGGATGGCCGCAACTTTTATCCAATTGTTGTACCATTTACTTACAGGCTTATCCTCATCCTGTTCATCAGTCTGGTTTATAAACCTGGCATCAGATTTAATGCGCTCCAAAATTTTTTTAGCCTGAAAACGATTAAATTCCGGCCCTTCTTCCAGTGCCAATAACCGTTCGTCTATTGCTTTAGCTATTTCGTCCGGATCGTTATTACGCAGATAATCAAGCAACTCAATACAGTCAGTATCAGTTATTGTATTATTAAAATACTGTTGTAATAAACGCTCGAGTTTATCCTTGTTCATATACTATGGTTTATATTACCCCAGAACGGGGTTGGTATGTAGAGAACACACTAACCAGAGGATAGGACTAGTCAGAAATAAAAAAAATTTATATCCAGAAAAACAGAACTAAAAAATAGATGAGGTCTGAGTATTGCAAATGAGATTTTAAAGTTTTGAGCGCCTCAACCATATGATTTTTTACCGTATTGGGCGATATATGTAATTGATCGGCTATTTCTTTGTGCGACAGGTGTTCTACGCGGCTCAGTCTGAATATAAGCTGCTGTTGCTTTGGCAATTTTTTAATGATCTTTTCTGTAAACTGCTCCAGTTCGTTTACCAGCAGATCTTCTTCTGTATCATTATGCATAGTTGCTATACGTCCGATCAATTTATCGGCGAATTCTCTCGACTGGTAAATTTGCCTTAGCGCATTTAGCGATAATCTTTTGGCTATTACATAAATGTATAGCCACATATTTCCTTCGGGATTCAGTTTCTCTCTGCTCATCCAAAGATTTATAAAACACTCCTGAACAATCTCCTCACTTTGTTCTCTGTCTTTTAAAAACCTGAATGCCAGTCTGTAAACTTTTTCACAGTACATTTCATAGATAGCATCAAATGCAGACTCTTCGCCTGCAATCAATTGCTGAATTTGATTACCGTTAATAATTTTATGCACTTTACTATTTAAGTTTATAGTTAATTGGGACCTAAATATAGATAGGAATTTTTGATATTACCATTCACTTTTTTATTTATGTACCACTACATTAACACTACCAGAAAAAAATATTAAAAACATTAACCTAATAATAAGTTAAAGCATACATCACATACAACAATTAGGAATCATTAGCTCATTGAAGCAGTTAATAGTATACTTTGTTGAGATTTGATGTTCATAATTTGTAATTTGGCCATACAAATTTGATTGATGATCTATGATCAATTTAACAGAGCGACACCAGTATATTATCAATAAAATGCAAAAGGAAGGCTATGTTGAGGTAGTTGACCTGTGTAAAGAATTGAAAGTTTCTTCCGTAACCATCAGGAAGGATCTGAAATATCTGGAAGAAAAACACTTGCTTTTTCGCACGCATGGCGGTGCTACACAAAGCAATCCCTACACTACAGATAAGCCGGTAAACGAAAAGGAAAAAATAAATTCGAACGAAAAAATGCGTATCGGGGCAGCGGCTGCTAGTTTGATCGGGGTTAATGATTCCATCATCCTGGCTTCGGGCACAACCATACAAGCTTTTGCAAAAAGCATACAAGCCAAAGAAGCCCTTACTGTTATTACTTCTTCATTAAATGTAGCCATTGAATTAATCCATACTCCGGGAGTTGAAGTACTGCAACTGGGTGGAATGATCAGAAAAAGTTCCTCATCTGTAATGGGTGCTTATGCGGAAAACATCCTGAAAGATTTCTTTTGCAGCATGCTGTTTCTGGGAGTTGATGGTATTGATATTGAATACGGCCTCACCACCACCAATGCCATGGAAGCGCATTTAAACAAACAAATGATGGCCATTTCAAACAAAACCATTGTACTGGCCGATTCAACCAAATTCGGGAAACGCGGCTTTGGTAAAATATGTAATATTGATGAAATAGATCAGATCATTACTGATGAGCAGGTATCGGATCATGTAGTAAACACACTGGAAAGCGCGGGCGTAACTGTTACCATTGCATAATTCTTAAACACGTTTCAACAAAAAATCCCACTTAGTTAAGTGGGATCGGTTTTATACCTTAAGAACATCTTATTATTCCCTTATCGTGGTTTTATCTTCCAAGGCCATACGGGCAATTTCATCTTTACGTTTAAAGGCAACACCGGGCTGCTGTTTGATATATTTAATGATATCGCTTGCAGCTTTAACCATTTGCGGACTACCCCCAATACGATCATGAAAACTGATTGACATTTGCCTGCGCTTATATTCTGATTCGGCGTAAAGCTGATCAAATTCCATTTTAACCTGGTTAATAAATTGATCTGTTGAAAAGTTCTTCCCTTCTATCAGCATAATATCGTTGCATCTAAGAGTATATGGTACAACTGCAAAATCCTTATCGTTTACCTTAATAATAAAAGGCTCATCGCGGCTCAGATCATCAATATGATAAACGAAGCCTAATTCCTGTAATATTTTCAGCGTGTTTTCGCCCCTTCTTAACCAATTGGCGTTATATCCAATGGCATCAAAACCCGTCACTTTTTTTATAGCACCAACACCATCTTTAATAAACCTCTTCTCTTCGTCATAGCTCATGGTGTATTCTGTCGCCCAGTTCATGCCATGTGCTGCGGCTTCATGCCCCCGCTGTACTATTTCTTTTGCCAACTGCGGGTTTTTTAAAACCGCTGTACCTACCATATGCGAGGTTACTTTAATGCCCAGCTTATCCCAATTATCAAGCATCCGGGGGATACCTTCTTTGTAGCCATAAGCAAACCAGGTTGCTCCCGGCAAATCAATGAAACCTTTTTGCATATTCTGAGGGAAAGGGCTTTCGGCATTATCCGGTTGCCCACCAGCCTCAAACTGCATGGATATGGAAACTACCAGGCGGGATCCATCGGCCCAATGTGTTTTAGGTTGGGCTTGCTGTCTGTTTTGTAAAAGGTTAATTGCGGTGGCGGGTTGAACAGCACCGGCCAAACCCAAAATACCGCTCTTTTTAATAAAATCTCTACGGGTATCCATGGCTTAGTGTTGCTTTAAAAATAGTTGATCGATCGCTAAGGTGTTACTATTGATAAATTGCAACAGTATGGTAAAAAAGGCAACATGGATAAGTTGAGATGGCAAGACCTCCCAATTCTCAATCATACAACTTCCCAGAATAAGTACGATCATTACCAGGCTACCTGCGACGAGGGCCGGTTTTGTAAATAAACCGGTAACGAGTAGCAGACCGATGATGAATTCGGCAATAGGCAATACATAACTGAAGGGGATTACCAGTGCCTGAGGTAATATAGATTTGACAAAGCTGCCCACCATCCAATGACTAAAGGTTTGAAGCTTGGGCAGGCGCACCAACCCATGACCTAACATGCTGGTACCAATGGCCAGCCGGAGTAATAAAAAACTGCTTGTATTCATAACTATTGTTATTTATGAATACAAAGTTGCGTCGCATTAGCGCAATAAACTTGTAGATATAAAGGATTGATCTGCAATTTTAAAGGTATGGAAACATGCCATTTCCATACCTTGCATAGTATGTTACAAAATATTGCAGTTGAATAATAAAAGTCTTAAGCAGATTTCCATATTTTAAATACGTTTTCGTACCGGGCATCGGTATCACGTATAATGACGGATAAATGATCCTGGCGTACCGGAAAATGTTGATCGATGGTGTAATAGATCTTTTGTAAGAGATTACCTAGTTTTTGCTCAAAGTCGGTTTTACTAATACTGATCAGCACCTGGTTACCCAAAGCGGCCACTATCCCCTGCTCCCCGATCTCGCTTTTCAGTAAATGTATCACGTTTACAGTTAACGTTCTGGCAGCAAGCTCTGCCATTGTTAATATTTCGTTCATAATAATACCCAAAAAATTAAATGATAAAAGCTTGCCGGTTTACCTTAATAAGATACGCGGACGTCTGTGTACATGTACTTCTTCTGGCTGCTGATCGGCCAGTTTAACCACAATATCCCGATCGCCAATAGTACTGCCATCAAGTTCTTTGATCGCTTGCAATCCTTGTTGATTATCCTGCATTTCAACAAAACCAAAGCCTTTGCTTTTACCAGTTTTTGGTTCTGTAATAATTTTTACTGCTATCACGGCACCAAATAATTCAAACAATTGTCTGATGCCTACACCGCCCACATAAAATGGAATATTAGCTACAAAAATCTTCATAATTCCTGATTTTTAATGATAAACACTTATTAACCTTCAGTTAATGATTAACGATCCGGATTTATGAAAAGTTTAAGAAATTTTAAAAAACTGCCGATTATGATTTATTGATGACTTAAAACGAATTTCTCATTTACTAATGATGATCATTTACCATAAATCGGCCATCACAAGTAATGGAGTAACTTTATAAGTTAAAAGCCCGGTACAAACCGGGCCTTTTTCATTATAGGTGCCAATAGTTAATTAAAGAACAATTTATTGGTTATTAGGAATGCTTATGTGCAAAGAACAGATATTTGATCTCGTATTGATTATCAGCTTTATCAAACGCCATGAGATCAGCATCCCCGCGGAAATAATTTTGAACACTATAACGAAACTCTACCCGGGAAGGAAAGCTTTTATCAATATTTTCAATTGTTAAATTTAATACCGGATTTGCAGTTCTCACACTATAAAAATAGCGTTCAACGGGGGCATACCCTTTACCTTGTTGAGTCAGTTGCTGGCGGCTATAAAGCATGAAACCGGCTGTATCCAGTATTTTATAAGTTCCGTTCTGATAAAACCTAAAATCCTGACTATTTTGACGGTAACCAAATATTTCACTTTTGGATAGCTTCATTTTTTTGCCCTGATAGATCAGCGATACATATCTTCCATTTAAAAACTCGTTTAGTTGGAGTTTGTCGTTTTTATCAAGAGCGTAACTTAACCTACCTGCTTTGTAATCCTGTTCGTTAAGATATATACCGGTGGTACTTTTTGTACCTTGTGCTTGTGACCGTATACCCTGTATACAGATCATCACCCCTACGACGAGCACTTTGATTGATGTTTTCATTTTTTTATTATTTAATGATACTATAAACTAATAGTATTTCTTTAAGAAGCCGGGCTGTAATCCCCGGCTTCAGCCTTACTAAATTTACCCCGACTCTTGAGTGTAAATTATTGCAGGCTTAGCGGTGTTTTGACTGACTTTATTTTTCCTGTTGTATTTTGATTAATTAACCATTAAAAACGGACTAATAAAGCGGCAATAAACCTTGTTTCTGAATTTACCAGATCGGGGACAAAGTCAGTACCAGCCAGAGGAGTTGTGTTATATCCGTCAGGTGAGGTAACACCGCCGTGGCCAGCAAAGTAAGGCACGTTAGCATGGCGGTGAACAACTTCCATTCTAAAGGTCAGGTAATCATTTGGCATCAGATCCACTGTTGTTGAATAATCGTAAGCCTTAAATTTATCTCCCGGATTAGCGGTGAAAGGATGTGTACCAATGGCACCAGTATTAACAGCCGGAATTGGATTTGCATCGCCTGTAGGATATAAAACCAAGTAACGACCAGGGTTATTCATAATACCTCCACCGATAGTCCAGCCAAGATGTCCATGGTTCATCACCATCCTATGATAGATCATCCCGCTGGCAAAATATTGGGCCGGTCCTTTAACAGGGTCCGAGCTAAAACCATTAACGCCATCGCCCTTTTCATCACCAAGGTCACCTGTTATGGAGAATGCGGCACTATTTACAAACGTATTCTTATTTTTGTAATACCGTACTTCAATACTGTTGTCAGTGTGGAAGCGCTTACGGCCCGGTTTATCCTGAGTATCGGCACCGTAGTAGTTATTTGTCAATGCCTGGAACCACTCTACAGGGCGCCATAAGATCTGTCCACCGATACCTGGCCTGCTATTAAACATACCATATGATTGCCAGCCGTTGATCAGCCAAGGTTCAATCTTTAATTTATCGGAAACGAATATCTGAACCCTTATACCATTGAAAAACCAAGGCGTATTATCGGAGGTAAATGAAGGTTGATAAGCCCAGTTTTCGGCATTATAATAAGAGAACAAACCAATGTAAGACATAAATATACCTGCGTCCACATTGATACCATTTAGTACATTAAAATGATAACCGGCATTGGCCTCACTCAAATAGCGGTAAGCTGTTGAAAGGTCAAATTGGCCACGTGTTACGCTAAAATCATTACGTGGCACAACCGTAGCACGTGTACCAAATTGGGTCAATACGCTTGCCCGGATATTATCATAATGAAAGTCGCCACCAAAAGCCACAGTTGAAATTTCAAATTCATGATCACGCGCCAGTGCGGTAGAACCTACTACGGTATGGTCAATGGGGTTATTGTTTGATGCGGTATAATTAAAATCGAGCAAGAAACGGCCGGTAAAGTATTTAGTATCAAGCAGGGCCTTGTGCCTGCGGTCGTTACCGTTAAGCCAGGTAAAATCACCAAAGGCAAAAGGCTCAGCCTTGGTTTTCACAGTATCCTTAACCGTGGTACTATCTTTTTTTAAGTTTAAGGGAGTTGCATGATCCTGGGAATAGGCAGTAGTTAACACTATGCCTAAAAGAAGTGACAATAAAAGTTTTTTCATTTTGAATATGGATATTATTAATTTTTGTGGCAGGGCAAAACTTTGTTTTATTATTCTGCCGTAACCACGTTAGTGCTATTTGCGGCTTAGTAGCCAATAGGTATACCAGATTGGCACCCCGGATATATACCAATTGATTATCAGTAACTTAGTTTTAATTATACTTTTTAAGTATTGTCTCTTAGAAGAAAACCGTCTCACTTTATTAAGACGGTTTTCTCATTTTGATTAGTTCATGAATATTTGGTATTCCTCAATTTTGCGGTACAGTGTGGCCAGGCCAATACCAAGTATCCGGGCGGCCTCGGTTTTATTACCCTTGGTGTATTTTAATATACGCCTGATATGATGCCCCTCTACGCTGTGCAAGTCAAGCGCTACCAGATCATAGTAGCTACCACTATGAAACTCATAAGGCAATAGTTTAGGGGTAAGCAAGGGCTCATCCATCAGGATGATTACCCTTTCAATCACATTTTTAAGCTCCCTGATATTTCCGTTCCATTTGTGTTGATTCAGTAGCTTAAAAAAAATGGCATCCACATCCGGCATTTTCTTTTTAACCTTACCCGAATAAACTTTAATAAAATGCCTGGCCAATATCTCTATATCCCCTATCCGTTCACGTAAAGGGGGGAGCATAATAGAAAACCCCGATAAGCGATAAAACAGATCGAGCCGAAAATGTCCTTCTTCCGATTCTTTTTGCAGATCGCGGTTGGTAGCCGCAATCAATCGTACATTTATTTTAGTGGTTTTGGTTTCGCCAATTTTAATAAAAGTACCATTTTCCAATACGCGCAGTAATTTAGCTTGCAAGTCATGACTCATTTCTCCTAATTCATCTAAAAAAATGGTTCCACCACTGGCTTCTTCAAACAAGCCCTTTTTATCTTTAACAGCTCCGGTAAAAGCCCCAGCCTTGTAACCAAATAGTTCACTTTCCAATAATTCTTTACTAAAAGCGCTGCAGTTAACCGCTACAAAAGGTTTATCCTTTCTTAAGCTTTCGTAATGTATGGCTTCGGCAAACACTTCTTTACCTGTACCTGTTTCACCAAGCAATAAAACAGTGGCATCCGTTCTCGCTACTTTTCTGGCCAGGTCAACAGCCTCTAAAATGGCGGGCGATCGACCTAAAACAATAGGGAACCCGTGCTGGGCCTCCACCTGATCCTGTTGTTCACTTACCTGATATTGTAAATTAGCCTTTTGTATAGCTTTACTTACCATAGGGATGATCTTATCATTATCATCGCCCTTGGTGAGATAATCAAAAGCTCCGTTCTTGATGGCTAAAACTCCATCGCTGATGGATCCAAAGGCTGTAAGATTGATCACTTCTATATAAGGCTTGATCTGTTTGATCTTATTGACCAAATCTACCCCATTGGCGTCGGGCAGCTTCACATCGCTCAGCACAACCATAATTTCCTCACGCTCAACAATGCGTATGCCTGCTTTGGCATTTGCGGCCTGTACCACATGATACCCTTCCAGGGTAAGTATACGGGCCAATAATTCGCTGAGCTTAACCTCGTCGTCAATTATTAATATGTTTGATTTCATTTCTGTACTTGTTTGGATTGTTGATCAACATCAGCGGCAGGGTTTCCAATAACCGCACATAAGTGTTGATCCCTTTTTTGATCTCTTCCAGATAAATAAACTCGTCCGAAGAATGGGACCTGGCAGAATCACCAGGACCTATTTTTACCGATGGAATGGTTAACCAGGCCTGATCAGAAGTGGTAGGCGAACTGTAGGTTTTGCATCCTATAGCTATACCAGCCTTCACGATAGGATGATCAATGGGAACCGAAGACGCCCCTAATGATCCCGGACGTACCATTATCTGGCATGATACATTCTTTTTGATAGTGTCCAGAATCTCCTGTTGAGTATAGGTATCATCATTCCGGATGTCGACCGTAAATTCACATAAAGATGGCACAATATTATGCTGCAGACCCGATTTGATAATGGTGATGGTCATTTTTACCGGCGGCAAGCCTGTAAGCTGCTGCGGAAACTGATAATTTCTGAACCAGTCTAGGTCTTTTAAACATTTGTGAATAGCGTTATCTCCCTCTTCCCTCGCCGCATGCCCCGAACGACCGTTGCTGATACAATCCAGCACCAGGTTTCCTTTTTCGGCAACAGCCATTTGCAACAGGGTAGGCTCGCCAACTATGGCCAGCTCCAGTTTACCCAGCAAAGGCAAAATTGATTTGATTCCATTTTGGCCGGAATTTTCTTCCTCGGCAGTTGTTGCCAGGCATAGGTTAAACCCCAATCCCTGATAACAATAAAAATGCAGGAAAGTAGCTATGAGCGACACCAGGCATCCCCCGGCATCATTACTACCCAGACCATATAATTTTCCTGAAGTTATTTCCGGGCAAAAGGGATCATTGGTATAACCGTCATTGGGCTTAACTGTATCTAAATGAGAATTGAGCAAAATGGTGGGTTTAGTACTATCATAGTATTTATTATAGCACCAAAGGTTATTCCCTTTTCTTTTTACTTTGATAGAGTAACCAGCCAGATATCGCTGTACAATATCAGCTACTGCTCCTTCGTTGCCACTAAATGAAGGGGTTTTTATTAATTGTTGCAGTAAACTTACCGACTCACTAAAAAGCAGGTTGTTCATAGGCAGGCCTGTCCATAATGGAGAAACATCTGTCCGCTCATTCAAATCTTTTATCATAACCATAAATAATTAGTTTAACTGTGGATCAAACAACATAGCGGTGCACAAACAATTGCACCTGTTTTTACTTTGCAGTACATTGTAATTAATACAGCTTTTACAAGCATCCCAAAACTTTGATTCCTGCGCAACTTCACTATAGGTCACCGGCTCGAAACCCAGTTTGGAATTCATTTTCATAATGGCCAAACCTGATGTGATGCTGAATACTTTTGCAGCCGGATATTTGGTTCGGGATAATTCAAATATTTGTGTTTTAATTTGGGAGGCCACACCCTGATTACGGTGTTTTGGCGATACGATAAGACCACTGTTGGAAACAAATTTTTCATTGTCCCAGGTTTCTATATAGGAGAAACCAACCCACTCGCCATTTTCTGTTACAGCCACTATCGCTTTGCCCTCATCAATTTTTTCTATTACAGAGGCTGCAGATCTTTTGGATATTCCCGAGCCCCTTGCTATTGCGGAACTTTCCATTTCATGGATTATCTGGTCGGCAAAGACCACGTCAGACGGAATAGCTGACCTTATAATAATTCGTTCATCTTCCATTTCTCTTTTTTAGTTTATTTCAGTTACAAGCATGGATTGTTTTTATAACTGTACATACCCTATTGCCAAAAGAATGCCCATTGTACGGGTTGATGCTTATTTATAGGTTTAGCTCATTTAAATGCAGTTTTTATTTTATAAGCACATGCCAGGAAATAAAAAAGCCTATCAAAATGAAAGGCTTTTTTTTCAATTTAAGCGATTTTGAAAATCATTGTACAGGATGGGCCTGAACAGGATCAATGGTGTAATGCTCCAGGTAACCTTCTTCGTTCACTGCAAATGTGCTTAGGCTTGTTGCGCTTGCAGATTTTTTTCTTTTGGGGCCACCTAACGGAATAATGATAGCAGCTAATAAAGCCACCATTTTAAGTATAATATAAATTGATGTCATGATATTGTATTAATAAACAGGCAAGCCCGAAACCAATCACATGCCATAAAATATCTGTCGCTACAGATCAGGCTTAAAATGGAATAGAGCTATAAAACAACCATATTGTAAAAAACAGGAAAGAATTTCAACTATCATTTTGGGAGGGCAGAATTATCAAAATGATATAAAATTTAGTCGATTACATACCACACGGTCATTTTTGCAAGGCATTCATTCATCACCCCCCCAAATGTATAAGTGATCAGTTGAAAAGTATAAACCAGCCAACGGCTTTCGCCCCAACTTTGCTTCAGCAATTAAATATAAAAGCAATGAAAAAGACAGTATTGATCACCGGCGCTTCATCCGGATTTGGTAAAGAGGCCGTTAAATTATTTCATAAAAACAACTGGAACGTGATAGCTACCATGCGTTCTCCAGAAAAAGAAACAGAACTATCCACCCTTGACGAGGTTTTGTTAACCCAATTAGATGTAACCGACAAAGCCAGCATACAAAGCGCGGTAAACGCCGGCGTCGAAAAATTCGGCCGGATTGATGTACTGGTGAACAATGCGGGTTACGGCGCGTTTGGCGCACTGGAGGCCGCCAGTGAAGCAGAGATCAAAAAACAATTCGATGTTAATTTCTTTGGATTGATCGATGTAACCAAAGCCTTGTTGCCCCTGATGCGCAAACAAAGATCGGGCATTATCATCAACGTTTCTTCTATTGGGGGCAAGGTTACTTTCCCGTTCTCGTCTCTTTACCATGCCACTAAGTTCGCTTTAGAAGGTTTAACAGAGTCTATACAATACGAATTAAACCCCCTGGGCATCCATTTAAAAATTGTTGAACCAGGTGGCTACAAAACCGAGTTTGCCGGGCGTTCAATGGCCATTTTCGGCGTAGGTGAATCAGGTGATTACCAGGCACCGTTTGATAGATTTATTAGTTCGATAGAACAATGGCCGATGTCTGAAAACCTCAATGAAGTAGCCGAAGTTATTTATGAAGCTGCTACGGATGGCACCGAGAAATTACGCTACCCTGTGGGCCATGATGCCGGGCCAATAATTGATGCAAGGCATCAAATGGAAGATATAGATTTCAAAAATATGATAGTGGGCAGGCTTGGCATTTAAATATTATTGATTGTTTAGAACCAGGATTTTTGGAACAAGGAGCAAAGATAAAGCAAACAAAGACTTTATTCCTTGCTCCAAAAATCCTTACTCTCCTTATCTAAACAGCCTTTCTTTTTTTATAGTAACTTTATCTGATCATGACCGAGAAATATATTGAACTGGAATCCATCAGTGATCTGCACCGGATGGTGCATTACACGCCTCCCAGGCACCCGCTGGTGAGTGTAATTGATCATGCCGACTTTTATGCCCGGCGGCCCAAGGTAGATGCATTTTACCGGTTCGGATTTTATACTATATCCTGCAAAAAGTTCGAAGGGGTATTAAAATACGGCAGGGGCTATTATGACTTTAATGAGGGCTCCCTGATGTTCACTGCCCCCGGTCAGGTGGTTGCTCCAGGGCCGGATGTTTTTGTAGAAGAAGGCTGGGCGCTGTTCATACACCCCGATCTGATCCATGGCACTGATCTGGGCAAAAAGATCCATCAATACTCGTTTTTTAATTACGAGATAAACGAGGCGCTGCATATCTCGGAGGAGGAGAAACTGATCATTAAAGATTGTGTGACGAAGATTGAAAAAGAGTATGCCCAAAATATCGATAAGCACTCGCAGGGCCTCATCGTAAGCAATATCGAGTTGTTGCTAAATTACTGCAACCGCTTTTATGACCGGCAGTTTTACACCCGGGCCAAAGTTAATTCAGACGTAGTGCAACAGTTCGAGAAACTATTAAAAGATTATTTTGCACAAAGCACCCTCATTGAAACCGGTCTGCCCAATGTGGGTTACTTTGCCTCCCGGCTCAACCTGTCGCCCAACTACCTGTCAGATCTGCTGGGCAAATTCACCGGCAAAACCACACAGGAACATATTCACCTGGAACTAATAGATAAAGCGAAAACCATGCTGTGGGGCACTAATCAGTCTATCAGCGAAATTGCCTATGGGCTTGGCTTTGAGCATCCATCGCACTTCACCAAGATCTTTAAAACAAAAACAGGTAAATCGCCCAGTGAATACCGGTTGATGAATTAGTGGTTGACAAGACGAGCCATTTTATTAAAAAAGTGGGTTAACATGGGTTTACACTTTTCAGGGTTTACGCGCAATTATTTAACTCATAATCAATTAATTAAATGAAAATACACCCCAAAAACACGGTTTACATGTAAACCCATGTTAAGATGTGAAATTCTCTGTTGTGGACCCCGCCGTCGCTCGGCTATAAAATCCCTTCTCAATAAAGCTGTATCCCTTTCTCCCGGTAATCATCCAGTACAGCGCTATCCGGATCAAGATCGGTGATCAGGTAATCAACTTTAGATAGTGGACAAACATTCATCCGTTGCACGGAGTTTAATTTTTCAGAAATGCACATAACCACCAGGCGATGGGAGGCGTTGATCATCGCCTTTTTCAGATGTACGATATTCAGATCGGAGTCCGTTACCCCATCGGCTATCGAAATACCGTTGGTGCCTAAAAAGCAAATATCAAATTTGATTTCATGCAGATAGTTCACCACCTGTGAACCTACGCAAACCTGTGAGTCTTTGGAGAACTCACCACCTATCAATATCACGGTAACCAAAGGATGATCGGCCAATTGCAGGGCCACCAGCGGACTAATGGTAAATATGGTAACCGCCAGGTTTTGGGGCAGAGCCTGCATCATCTCCAGTACGGTGGTTCCTCCGCCGGTCAGCACCATCATACCGCTTTTAATAAGGCCTATGGCTTTACGGGCAATGGCTTTTTTAGCATCAACCGCATAAATGTCGGTATGTTGAAAAGGGTAATGGAATGATTTGGACAGGGCGCCGCCATGCACTTTTACAATCTGCCGGGAATCATCCAGCTCCATCAGATCGCGACGTATGGTATCTTCAGATACGTTAAGGGCCGTGGCCAGATCGGCCGACAATACTTTGTTGTGCAGGTTTATTTGTTTGATAATAAATGCGTGGCGTTCCTTTTTTAGCATATACAAATGTAGTTTTTTGCGTCAATCCTAAAATGGCGGTATTTATAGCGCTCCAAACATGCGGTTATTTGCAACTTATAAAATAAAATCAGATAAATAGCGCATAATTAAAAATAAATTATACATATATTTAGCACATACTTTATTACTATGCGGTTTTATGCAGGATTTACCGCCTGGTACCGGCAAAAATGATCTTAACGGTTTTCGCCCGGGAATTTGCAACTAACAAACACTATATAATTAACCCATTTTAAGTATGAAAAAAAGTTTACTCTTTTTTTTCCTGGTACTATGTTGTTGTGCCTTACAAACTATGGCTCAAGTGCAAACCATTACCGGGAAAATAACCACCGCAGATGATGGAAGCCCCCTGCCCGGGGTATCCGTAAAAATTAAAGGCACCAACACCGGTACCCAGTCCGATTCAAAAGGTGTTTACTCTATTAACGCCTCGCCTGGCCAGATCATGGTATTTTCTTTTATAGGTATGAAAGCCCAGGAAAAAACCGTTGGTACCGCTACAGTAATCAACATCGCGCTCCAATCAGATGCCACCATGTTAAAGGAAGTACCTATTACCATAGGTTTTGGTGTAAAGGCCGATAAGCGCTATTCTACCTCGCCGTTGCAAACCGTTAAAGGCGAAGCCATCCAGCAAACCCAGCGCGAAAACTTTATCAATGCCCTGCAAGGCCGTGTGGCTGGGGCTACAGTTACACCCACCGGCGGTAACCCTGGTGCATCGTCATCCATTGTATTACGTGGATTAAACTCCATTGGCGGTTCAAACAGCCCCCTGTTTGTGATCGATGGTATCCGGGTAAGTAACGATGCGGTTGACCAAAGCTCACTGGCATCCAACGGCGATAACCGCCGTGAGGATTTCACCAACCGTATTGCCGACATCAACCCCGATGATATTGAAACCGTTACCGTACTAAAAGGTGCGGATGCGGCAGCTGTATATGGTTCATCAGCTTCGGGTGGGGCCATTGTGATCACCACCCGAAAAGGCCATGCCGGCCCTGGTACGGTTACTTATGATAACGACTTTGGCTTTGCCACAGCTTATCGTTTCCCAAAAATTCAAACTGTTTTTGGTGTAGGTCAAAACGGTAGCAGCAGCGGTACGGTACGTACCTTATTTGGCCCTGCCTATGCCCCGGGAACACAAACCTATAATAACCTGAAAGATGTTATGCAAACCGGCCATACCACCATCAACAACCTTGCCTTTGAAGGTGGTAACGAGATTACCACTTACCGGCTTTCGGCCTCTATCCGCAATACAACCGGTGTGCTCCCCGTAGCGTATAACGATAAGATCTCCCTGCGTTTTTCAGGTACTTCAAAGATCTCCTCTAAATTAACCAGCAGTGCTTCGTTCAACTATTTTAATATCGATAACCGCAAGTTGAACAAAGGCAACTCCGGTACTTACATTGATGCACTGGCCTGGCCCACTAATGATGATGTGCGCAATTACCTGAACCCCGATGGTACCCGACGTTTGATACTACCGGCAAGTGCGGCCAATATAACCTCTGATGCCAGTATTGATTTTGACAACCCGCTATGGGATGCCCATAATAATATCAGCCGGGATAAAACCAATCGCATGATTGGCAACATCGATCTGTCATTTGATGCTACCTCCTGGCTTAACTTCAGGGCGCTGGCCGGTGTTGATTATGCATCAACCGCAGGTAACAATTTTGTGAGCCAGTACAGTTCATCTTATCAGAATTCGCCACTGAACAGCTTTGCAGCTACCAATGGTATCGCAACAGGTGGTATCATTGATAATTATAATGATGGTAACCTGCAGATCAACGGATCGTTCTTCGCTACCGGCAAAAAGCAATTTGGCGATTTTAAAACCACGCTGGCCGTTGGTGCCGAAGCCATTTCCAATAACGACGAGATCAATGGTTATTATGGCGAAAAATTCATCCAGCCCGATTTTAACAATATCAACAACACAACACCTACTACCCAGCGCTCATCAGACTATATCAAAAAAGTGCGCTACCTTTCGGGTATTGCCAGGCTGGGTTTAGTATATAAGGAGATACTTACCCTGAATGCCACCGCGCGTGAAGAGTATTCGTCCAAACTATCGGGCACCAGGCAGGATCATTATTTTTATCCATCGGTAGGTCTGGGTTTTATATTTACCGAGCTGCCGGGCTTAAAGGATAACCCTGTATTATCATACGGTAAAATACGGGCATCTTACGCCGAAGTGGGTAAAGACCCTGCCGCTCCTTATAAAATACGATCGACCCTGTTACAACAAACCACCACAGGTGGCGGTTTTGCCTACGATGTTACCGGCAATAACCCCAACCTCCGACCCGAGCGCGATAAAGAGCTTGACCTGGGTGCCGAGTTTCAGTTTTTTAATGGCAGGTTAGGCGCCGATATCAGCTACTACGAAGTAAAGGCCACCAACCAGATCTTTAACCCCCGCATCAGCTACGCATCGGGATACGTACTGGAATACCTCAATGGTGGTGAGGTAAAAAACCATGGCTTTGAGGTATCTTTAACCGGAGCACCTGTTAAGTCGAAAAACTTTAACTGGGATATATTATTAAACTTTACCGCAGCGCGGGGCAAAGTAGTTAGCCTGGGTGGCCTGCCGGAATATTATAACTCCGATACCTGGATCTACTCTAACGTTCGTTCGAGCATTTTCCCCGGCAGCAGCACCACCAATATTGCCGCTTTTGGTTATGCCCGCAATAACGCCGGCAAGATCCTGATCGACCCTAGCAGCGGATTACCTATCAGCAACGTTACTTTTGGGGTTGCCGGCGACAGGCAGCCAAAATTTAGCATAGGTCTGGGTAACCATTTTACATTTAAAGATTTTGACCTGAACTTCCTGTTTGATATACGCAAGGGCGGGGATGTGTTCAACGGCAACGAGCTTTTCATGACCCGCTATGGCTTAAGCGTGCGTACTCTGAACCGGATGACCCCGATCGTTATCCCTGGTGTTTTAAAAGATGGCAACGAGAATTCAGCTAACCCAACAACTAACAACATCCAGGTTACCCCCAACACCCAGAATAACTATTATGCCAATGCTATTGATGCCGATTTTATTGAACACAATATTAACTGGGTAAGATTAAAGGACATCACGTTAAGCTACAAATTACCCCAATCATTATTAAAACGCCAAAACGTATTTAAATCGGCCAGTGTGTTTGTAACCGCCACCGATGTATTTATGATCACCAATTATTCCGGGGCCGACCCTGACGTAAACGGTACCAACTCCTCTACTTTAGGAACAGGAGCCGCCGGCTTTGATTACGGTACTGTACCAACGCCAAGGGTAATTTCTTTAGGTTTAAGAGTGAAGTTATAAAAAGAAGACAACATGAAAAGTTTTAAATATTCCATATTGACAATGCTTGTGCTGTTTTCGGCAAGCAGTTGTAAAAAATATATTGATGTAAATACCAACCCCAACGCGCCGGTTTCTGCGGATGCTTCGGCCTTGTTGCCGCCCATACAAGCGGGTATGGCACGCGGTGTTTGGTATGATAGCCGCTACATAGGCCAATATGCCCAGATATGGGGCTCGGCCACGGCCAACAATGTTTGGGACGAAGAAGGCTATCTGCCCGCGTCTGACTCCAACGGCGAGATGTGGCGCACGGTTTATTTTAGCCTGGGCCAAAACATCACCCTGTTATGGCAGGATGCTATCCCTAAAAAGAAATGGGATTATGTGGCAGTTGGCTACGCACTACGTGCCTGGGGATGGCAAACCGGCGGCGACTTGTATGACCACATGATCGTAAAAGAAGCTTTCGACCCTACACGCCTTACCTTTGATTATGATGATGGATCCGTTGTTTACGCCGAAGTAGTGAAGAATTGCCAGCTGGCTTTAAATTACATGAACCTGGCCATTAAAACCGATAACCAGGCCATATCGCCTATACTGGCCAAAGGCGATTATATGTACTATGGTGACCGCAACAAATGGATCAAATTTATTTATGCCATACTGGCCCAGAACGCACTGCACCAAAGCAATAAAGCCACCTTTAATGCCGATAACGTAAAAAAATACGCTGATAGTTCGTTCGTGAGCAATGCAGACAATGCCAGTGTGGAGTGCAAAGGTTCGCAATCTGGTGATTCCAATTTTTGGGGGCCAACAAGGAGCAATTTAGGATCATTCAGGCAATCTGATTTTATTGTACGCCTGCTGGATGGCCGCATTTTTACTGGCTCCGCAACCCAGGATACTACTTTAGATCCGCGTATTAAACAACTGATATCGCAAAGCAAGGATAAAGTATACCGCGGCGTTATAGGCACCAATGGCGACCCTAATGCAACCGATGCCAATACAGGAATACCTAATCTTTTTGCCAATGCCAGCGTAACAGCTAGCCCTACCGCCGCACCAAATTCGCAACGATACATTTATAATGATAATTCACGCGGTGTTTTGATGACCTATGGTGAGGTACAGTTTTTCAAAGCTGAAGCTTTATTTAAAAAGGGCGATCTTTCAGGTGCGTATTCCGCTTATATTAATGGGGTAAAGGCCAGTCTGGACTTTGTAAGTAATCCGCCGCAGGCAACTTCACTCACCGGGAACAAGCAAGCCATATCCGCTAACGACATCGCTGCCTACATGAGCGGGCCATGCGTTAAACAAAGCGCGGGTACCTTAACCCTGGCCGATATCATGCAGCAAAAATTTATCTCGTTGTATGTATGGGGTGCATTAGAAGCCTGGGCCGATGAGCGCCGTTATAATTATGATACCAATATTTTCCAGGGCTTTAGCAAACCGGGCACGCTTTACCCCGATAACGCGGGCAAGCAGGTTTACGTGGTAAGGCCGCGTTATAATTCAGAGTATATCTGGAATGTACCGGCGCTCAAGACGTTCGGTGCCCTTGACCCCGATTATCACACCAAGAAACCATGGTTTATTTTACCCTAATTAAAACATTATGAAAAGGAACTTTTATATCATTACATGCCTGTTTTTGATCATAATAACAGGTTGTAAAAAAAATACCATCACCCAGATATCCCAACCGGCAACGGGTGCACAACTCAAATACGTGCAAGCCATCCCCGGTTTGCCTGCCGTTGACGAGTATGTGAACGACAAAAAGATAAACCCACAGCAAAACGTGGGCTTGACAGATAATTTGAAACCTACCTCGGTTATCACGGGTATCACTTATCCATCGGCTTTTAACACGGCAGTTCAATTCGGTAGTCTTTACCCGGGTGGTACATCTGTTAATTACGCATTGGTGGCTACCGGCAATGCAACTATTAAAATTGCAACTTCAACCCCAGTGCCGACACTGGTGAGCCCACAAACCGCAGCGCCCAATACTACGGTTGCCAGCGTAACGCAATCGCTTGCTGAAAGAGGTACTTATTCGCTTTTCACCATAGGGTACCCAGATAAGCCCACTGCGTTGTTCGTTGAGGACAAATTCCCTTCAGCCGATATGACCAAGATCTACGTAAGGTTCGGTAACTTTATACCCAACAGTCCTCCGCTGGATGTTACGGGTGTTTATACAGCCTCAGGGGCAAGCGCAGCGACTACATTAACGCCGTTTGCCGGTATCGCGGCCAACACACTAACCAATTTTATACCGATAGATGCTAATGCCATAGGCACTACAGGCTACACCTTTCAATTGTACCTTGCCGGCTCAACTACCAAAGTGGGGGCAATTACCAAAGCCATTAACATGGCACCAGGTAGGTACTATACCATTATGGCCAACGGCCTGTATGCCGATTATGTGGTTGGTACTACCGGAATTACTTTAAAAGCCGCAGCCAGGCCAACCAAACCATCAGACCCCAACAGTCTGTTACCCGAAATATATTATAACCCGCCGGGTATTAGTTATTTTACCACCAAGTAAGGTTAACAGTTTATCAAAAGCCCCGAAAACATTTCGGGGCTTTTTTGTTATTGGGATGACATTGCTTTTGTTGGCCCTGGTATATTTGCACCCGGGTTTCTTCATTTTCAGAAGCAGCTATATCCTATGAAACAAGTACCACAGATACCGCAATCAAGCTTTGATTTTTTAAACGCGTTGAAATTAAACAACAATCGCGAGTGGTTCAATCTACATAAAGCCGACTTTGAAAAGGAGCAGCAACACCTGCAAGCTTTTGCCGAGATCCTGTTGCAGCAAATGAACACGCATGACGTAATAGAAACTCTTTCGGGCAAAAAAAGCTTATATCGCATTTATCGGGATACTCGCTTTTCGACGGATAAAACGCCTTACAAAACACACTGGTCGGGTAGTTTTAAACGTGCCACCAAATTTCGCCGGGGAGGATACTATTTTCATTTAGAGCAGGGTAATAATTTTGTTGGCGGTGGCTTCTTTGGGCCCAATCCGCAGGATCTGAAACTGATCAGAGAAGATATCGCTTTTGACCCTGCACCGCTCAGAGCCATATTGAATGACCCTGCTTTTATTGCAACCTTTGAAACCCTGAAAGGTGAGCAGTTGAAAACAACTCCAAAAGGTTTTGATGCAGATCATGAGGCTATTGACCTGTTACGATACAAACAATTCCTGCTGATCAAACGCTTTACAGATGCCGAGGTTTTAGACCCACATTTTGTTGACCAGGCAAACAGCACGTTTAAAGCGATGCGCCCATTTCTGGATTATATGAGCGAGGTACTTTCTACCGATGTGAATGGATCGTTGCTTGGGTAATTCAAATCAGATATAATCTTTCGGCCTAAGTAACCCCCATCGGGGTTCAAGCTTTGTAGAAAAAAGCTAACCTTAATTTCAGTGCCGTAGGTACTGTACTCGGGTAGCATACCTACGGCATGCTAATATTTTTCCATCATTTGCTACAAAGCTTTTACTCCTACGGAGTAGCCTTCCTTCACTTATGGATATTCCTTTTTAATCTTCTCTCCTAAATTCATAATTCACAAGGATTTATCGCCTTTATAATACTCCCCCTATTACTTCAGGATTTTACCCCTTGTTTTTTCTCAAAGCGCCGAGCTTTGTTATGGTCAGTGCGCTTAACTGCCCGTAACCAATTATTTAACCAAAACCATCAAAATGAGAAAAACATTCACCCTATTGCCTATACTGGCAATTGCACTATTTGCATCCTGCAACAAATCCATCAACCGAATGCCAGTAAATACAGGTGCTTCAAAAAACCTGGCAAAGGGCACCCACTCCGTCGGCACAACTTATTATGTCGACCCGGCTGGTAGTGACAGCAACAACGGCCAAAGTACCACTACCGCCTGGCAAAGCATCGGTAAAGTAAACGCCCAAACCTTTTTACCCGGCGACCAGATCCTGTTTAAAGCCGGAGGTACCTGGAGCGGACAGCTTTTGCCAAAAGGATCTGGCAGTACCGGGAGTCCTATTATTATTGATATGTACGGAACAGGTAGCAAACCTGTGATTAACGGTTCGGGGGCAGATACAACCGGGGCGGTAAAATTGATCGGTCAATCTTACTGGCAAATAAAAAATTTAGAGGTTACCAACAAGCAGGCTGCAGGTGGTACATCCAGGTTATATGGCATTCATATCAAAACCGCAACTTCCACCGCTTTTACCAATGTGCAAATTCTGAATTGTTTTGTGCATGACGTTAATTCTTATACCACCGAATCAAACACAACCCTGTTTAACAAAGGAACCGGAGGAATAATAGTTGGCGGGAATAACAGCGAGGTGCTCATCAAAGGCTGCCACGTAAAAGATGTAACTGTAGAGGGTATCCGGAATACGGGTGGAACCTGCTCTCACATCCTGATTGATAGTAATTTGATAGAGAATGTTTATGGCGATGGCATTGTATTAAACGGGGTCAATACCAATTCGGCTATTACCAGGAACATTGGCCGCAATTTATGCTATAATACCAATACCTACAACTACGCGGGTATGTGGACATCCAACAGCGTGGGCACCTTAGTAGCCTACAACGAAATATCAGGAATCACAGGCGGTGGTGTCAATGATGGTGAGCCTTTTGACGCGGATCTGGGTGTGAACGGGGATATTTTTGAATACAATTATACACACGATAATAAAAGGGGCTTTATGCTCTTTATGCACGGCATCAGTAATGTAACCGTACGTTATAATATCAGTGTAAATGACATTGGAGACGGAGTTAGATTATTTTTCTACGACCCCGGAAGCCATACCAATATTAAAATTTACAACAACACATTTTTTATAACCGGCAATGTGGCGCAGCTATTTTATAACGATTTTAACAACACCAGCAATACCACCGAGTTCAGCAACAACATTGTTTATTGTACCGGTACGGTAGCCAAGTTTTCACAAAACGGAACAAGCGCTAACTGCCTTTTCCGCAACAATTGTTTTTATCCGCAATCCATGACTTCGGTTAACGGCCCGGCAACAGGAACCATGACGGGTAGTGTTTATTCAGATCCCAAATTTGTGAGTGCCGCTTCGGGCGCTACCACCAATTTTAAACTGCAATCAACTTCGCCTTGTTTAAACATGGGAGTAGTTATGGGCAGCAATGGCGGTATTGATTATTATGGTACTACTTTACCTGCAGGAGCGCCGGATATAGGCTTTTATCAGCACCCATCCACAGGCACAACAAACACCCTGAATGCCACCGCCGATGCCTATGTACGTGATGGAAGCTATGCCACAACCAACTTTGGTACGCTAACTTATACAGTTGTTAAAGCAGACGCGGTAGGCTACGCCCGGAGGGCTTATGAGAAATTTGATCTTAGTTCCATATCGGCATCAAGCGTGCAGACGGCTACATTGAGCTTATATGTTAATGGCGTCAATACGGCCCCTACGCGTACCATTTCGGTATATACTACCCAAACCGAAAACTGGGGCGAAACATCCATCAACTGGAACAATGCCCCAACAGACACTACTTATATAGGCCAGATAGTAGTAACCGGTGTTGGTACTTATGCCCTGGATGTTAAGAACGCCATCAACACGCAATTGGGAAACCCGGACCGCATCGTCTCGTTCTTATTAAAAAACAATGGGGCCAATAGTTCAACCAATGATATCACCCTCAACAGCCGGGAGGCATCTGGTAACCAGCCGACTTTGACTGTTACCTATTAATGCAAGAGGCATTCAAAGAAAAAATCCCGGGCTTTTACCCGGGATTTTTTTCATAAAAAGTGGGTTTACATGGTTTACACTTTTTACGGTTTACATTTATTTAATTATTTGACTTTCAATTAATTAAATTTATTTTACCATCAAAAGTGGGTTTACAGTGTAAACCCACTTTTGATGGTAAAAACCCATGATTAAACATTTACATAAAAAGGCTGTCATGCTGAGCTCCGTCGAAGCATGGTGGGCAGGCCTCTGCGCTCGACTCTGCGACGATGCTCAGAGTGACAGCCCTGCCTTTTCAGAAGCTCTATAGATGATTATTATGTAATGCGTTTACATTAATCGAATTTAATCCATTCCGTTTCCTATCTCACATTCTTGGTAGACGCATCAACTTTGCGGTATGCCCAGCCAAAAATGAGCGGGAAAACCCAAAGGCTAAACATCATGGCGCATAGTATCCCTCCGATAACCACACGGGCCAATGGTCTGGAACTTTCGGACCCGATGCCATGCGAAATAGCTGCAGGGAATAAACCTATAGCTGCCATCAGCGCGGTCATCATTACTGGCCGGATGCGGGAGTTTACGCCCAGCTTGATGGCGGTATATAGCGTAACACTGTCGCCTTTCAGCTCCTCCAGGTTATGTTTAAATATAGTGATGAGCAACACCCCATCCTGTATACAAATCCCAAACAGCGCGATAAAACCTATACCTGCCGATATGCTAAAGTTGGTGCCGGTAATATGCAGCGCCAGTATGCCCCCCACAATAGCAAAGGGCACATTTAAAAATACCAGGGCGGCATCTTTTACATTACCAAACATAATAAAGAGCAGTAAAAAGATGAGCGCTAAACTAATGGGCACTACTTCAGCCAAACGTTTCTGAGCGCGTTGCTGGTTTTCAAAATCGCCCTGCCAGGCCATGTGGTAGCCCCGTTTCAGTTTCACTTTGGCATTAACCTTTTGTTGCGCCTCTGCAATGGTGCTGCCCATATCCCGGCCGCGTACCGAAAATTTCAATGTGGCATAGCGCTCATTCTCATCCCTGAAAATTAAACACGGACCTGTTTTTTGCGAGATATCGGCAATTTGTTTAATAGCCACCTTGGCCCCGCTTTGGGTGGGTACCAACAGGTTCCCGATATCGGCGGGGGTTCGTCTGAAAGCTTCCGGAAAACGGATGCGGATATCAAAGGTGCGCACGCCTTCATACAAGGTTGACGCCGCCTGCCCGCCAATGGCCATGGAAATTACGGAATTGGCATCGGCAGTGGCTACGCCGTACTGGGCCATTTTTTGCTGATCCAACTGGATATCGAGCTCGGGCAAACCAATGCTTTTCAGTACACCCAGGTCCTCGATACCTCTTACGTCTTTCAATATGCGGTATACGTCGTTTACTTTTGATTCCATATAGTTCAGCGAGTCACCATAAACTTTTACTACTATGGAGCCTTTTACGCCTGACACGGCCTCTTCCACGTTATCACTGATAGGCTGCGAAAAGTTCAGGTCGACACCGGGCAGTTTGGCCAGTTTCACGTTCATCTGGTTAATGAGTTCCTCTTTGGTGAGTTTCGGTTTCCAATCCTCCTCAGGGTACATCAGCACGTCGAACTCATTATTATAAAAACCGGCTACATCGGTACCGTTATCCGGCCTGCCGGTTTGCGATACGGCATATTTAACCTGCGGAAAGGTCATCAGTATTTTACGTACCTGTTTAGATGTTTCTACAGATTGATCGAGCGATACGCTATAGGGCAACTGCACCCTGAGCCATATAGCCCCTTCATCCAGCTCCGGCAAAAACTCGCTCCCTAAAAACTTAAAGGAGAACAGCCCGATAGCCATCGCAATCAGCGATACTGTCACCACCACTTCTTTCCGTTTAAATGATCGTACAAAGCCATTCAGCATAAAGGCGGTAAGATGATGTACAAATGGATTATGCTTTTCGTGAACGTTTTTATTGAGCAGTAATTTGATCAGCACAGGCACTAATGTCAGCGTGGTGATCAAAGCGCCGATAAGCGCAAAACCCAGCGTATAGGCCAATGGCGAAAACAGTTTCCCCTCTACCTTCTGAAAGGCAAAAATGGGTAGCAGGCCAGTGATGATAATGAGCTTGGCAAAGAAAATAGCCTTACCCAACACGGCGCCATTATTCTTGATCATCCCCATTTTGGCGATCTTGTTAAACCGGTCCATGCCCAGCATTACCGCCTTGTGATCCAGGAATACAAACATCCCCTCCACCATTACCACCGCGCCATCTATAATGATCCCAAAGTCCACCGCCCCTAACGAAAGCAAGTTGGCTGACATGCCCATGAGGTGCAAACAAATAAAAGCAAACAATAAAGCCAGCGGAATAATAATAGACACAATAAGCGTAGTGCGCCAGTTAAACATAAACAGCGATACCAGCAATGTTACCAAAACAATACCCTCAATCAGGTTATGCAATACGGTATGCGTGGCATAATCTATCAGATTGGTACGATCGTAATACGGGATAATTTTGGTATCAGCGGGCAGCACATCATTGTTCAGCTTATCTACCTCTTTTTTTAAAGCGGTTACTACCTCGGTAGGGTTTTCGCCTTTCCGCATTACAATAATGGCCTCTACGGCGTCGGTATCGTCCACAACAGTTCTTCTGCCCTCTTTGTCTATGATCGCATCGCTGCGGCCTACCCAACCCAGGCGGGGCAGGTTGGAGATCTCTACATTGGCTACATCTTTTACCAGTACGGGCACGCCGTTATTATTACTGATAACAATGTTCCTGATCTCGTGGATATCATTCAGCAAACCTATACCCCGCACGGCAAACGCCTGGTTGTTTTGGATGATCATATCACCACCCACGTTGATATTGGTTTTCTGCACAGCCGTAAATACATCCAGGGGGGTAATATTCAGGGTTGCCAGCTTTTCGGGATTAACCGTTATCTCGTAAGTTTTGGTTTTACCGCCAAAACTGTTAATGTCGCCAATGCCGGGGATGGCCCGCAAACGCCGGTCTATCACCCAATCCTGTATAGTTTTGAGCTCCCTTACATCCCGCACCGAGCTTTTAAGCGTATACCTGAAAATTTCGCCGGTAGGCGCAACAGGCGGCTGTACGGATGGCGTAATGCCATTAGGCAAAGCGGCATTATTTAACAGGTTCATTACCTGCTGCCGCGCATCGGCGTCTTTAACATTATCGTCAAATATCACTTTCACATAGCTCAGCCCAAATATGGTGCTGGAGCGCAGACTTACTTTTTTCTGCACCGGGTTCAAAGCTATTTCAATAGGGATGGTTACCAGTTTTTCCACCTCCTCGGCGCTGCGACCAGGCCACTGGGTAATGATATCTATTTCGGTATTGGTTACATCCGGAAACGCTTCAATAGGCATCCGGATAAAGGTGATTATCCCGCTAACAATCAGCAAACCGGCAAGCGAAAGTACCAGGTACTTATTTTTTAACGAGAATCCAATTATTCCCTTAAGTAGTTTAGTCATCTGCTTTTAATTAAGGATAAATAATTAGTTGTTTAACGACCCATAGATCAAGACCGCCTGCGAACCTATCAGCCTGTCGCCTTTGGATACCCCGCTTTTGATATACGCCAGCTTTCCGTTGATGCTGGATACTTCTACCGGTCTTATCTGTACATCTTTAGGGCCTTTCAGAATGATCACATAGTATTGGCTGTGGTCAAAAATAAGGTCGCTGCTTGATACGGCTATTGCCTGCTCATTCTCGGTATTATTTACCGTTACCGTGGCAAACATCTGCGGTTTAAGCATAAAATTGGGATTGTCCAACACCACCTTCATCTTCATTACTTTGCTATTGGGATCGAGCACATTCATCAGCTTATCTACCTTGCCTTTGAAAACCTTATCAGGGTATGATATGGTACTTACCTCGGCCTCGTCGCCCTCGTGCACCTTGCCTATATTTTCTTCATACACATTAGCCTCCACCCATATTTTTTTCAGGTTGGATATGGTGAACATCGGCGCGCTGTTATCTGTGCGGATGGATATGCTGTTGGTTACATTTTTCTGCACGATAAAACCATCAATAGGCGATTTGATCACATACTCGCCATTTGGATTATTGCCATTGATACGCAGGATACGTTGCGCCGCCGTACGGGCCGCGATGGCCTGTTCATAATTAACCTCGGCACTGGTAATATCCACCTTTGATGCCAGTCCGCTTTTAAACAGATCCCTTTGCTGATCGAGCTGTTTGGCGGTTAAACGCACATTGGTTTCGGCATTGATAAGGGCCGCGTTATAGTTAGCAACCTCGGCACTTTTAATAACGCCCAAAACCTGCCCGGCTTTTACCTGGTCGCCCTGCATCACATTGATATCCTGTAAGGTCCCGCTGATGAGGGGGAACAGGTTAACAACCTTATCAGTGTTGAAATCAACCGCGCCATTAAACTTAATGGCGTACGTAATATTGGTTATTTTCACGGTATCAATAACCAGCGTTTTCATTAAGGAATCCGGAACAGTATAGGGCACCCTTACTTCCTCTTTATTTTCATTGGAGTTACAAGCAAAAAGATTAAGCAGCAACATTACTGCTGCCGCAAAAATCAATGGATTAATAGGGGTTGATCTTTTCATGAATTATCCTGTTAAGGGTATTTTATTGTTGATTAAAAAAGGGGGTGCCGGTAATAAAATTCAACTGTTCGAGCGAGGTGACTTTATTGAGCTGCAGGGCATTAAGCTGCAGCAGGTTGTTTTTGTAGGAGTCATAAAAATCAAGAAACTCCAGTAAACCGATATTTCTTTTCTGGTAGTTTTTAAACACCTCCTGTATCAAGTGCGTAAAATCGTGCTTAAACTGCGGGTCAAAACCGTTGTAAAGATTCTCCAATCGCAAAGCCCCTTTATAGGTTGTTGCCAGATCCATTTCGAGCTGATCCTGCTGACTTTGCAATTGCACCTTGCTTTGATCTATAGCTATACGGGCCTGTTTTATACCACCCTGGTTACGGTTAAAAAATGGCAGATTAAATTCGACACCGCCAGCTATATAATTATTATTGAAAGCCCCGAATTTGTCATAACTTACCGAAAAGGATACGTCGGGGATGGCACTGGCTTTTTGAAGCGCCAGATTAACAGTATTATAATCAACAATGGATTTTGCGTTTTTTAAGTCGTAACGGTTAGCGTAAGCCGAATCAAGCAGCTGCTTGTAGGGCTTTGTGGTAACGGATTCTTGAGCATCCTCCTGATCGGCCAGGGGCATAATATAGGTGCTGGGTGATGCTTTGATGAGCATCTTTAGTTCGTTTTCGGTAGTATCGATACCCACAATGAGGTTATTGTATTCTGTTTGCAGCGCGTATAGCTGTGATTGTATGCGCAGTACCTCTTTCTGGGCAATGTTGCCTTTAGCGTATTGCTCCTTAAATACCACCAGTATACGGGCCAGTGAGCTGATCTCCTCGTTATAAACCTGGGCAGATTGCTGTTGATAATATATGGTATAAAAATCGCTCCGGAGGGTGAATCTCAGGGTTCTGATCAGGTCAAAAAACTGGTACCGGGCCTGGTCGACGCTGATTTTGGCCAGTTGTATATTTTTATTGCGCTTGCCCGCGGTAATAAATAACTGAGAAAGACCTAATGACTGATTCCGGTAGGCATCATGAGTATCGTTATGGATACCATTGGCGAAGTTAAAATCGGGGTTGGGGAACAGCCTTGCTGTAATTACCTGCGCGCTAGCTATGTCGATATTATAGCGCCCGGCTAATAAGGTGAGGTTTTTGTTTAAAAATTCTTTTTCGGCATCTTTTACATTCATTCGTAATGTATCGTTACCGGGGCCCTGCGCATAAGCGCGGGTCCCGGTAGCCATACACCATAGTTGAATTGAATAGAAAAGAACGATAACAAATTTGGGGTGCATAGTATATTTGTTTGCACAAAGCTATCCCCCCTAAATTAGAGCCACATTAAAGCAACATTAGAATGGCATTAGATTGCCGATGGCCGGAATTTAATGGTAAAAGTGGCGCCCTTATCTTTCTCAGATTCTACCAATATGATCCCATTAAATAAGTGAATTATCTTTTGGGTAACGTACAAACCTATACCACTGCCTTGGAACGAGCGGCCATTAGGGCTGCGGTAAAACGAAGTGAATATTTCCTGCAGATCTCCAGCGGGGATACCTATGCCTGAGTCCCGAATTTTGATACTGATCATCTCCTGGTCGGCATACAGGTTACATACCACCGGCTGATTGTTGGAGAATTTAAAAGCGTTACCAATTAAATTATTAAAAGCGATGGTAAGCAGGGCCTTGTTGGCATAAACCCGCAGGCGCTCGGCTTCTTCGGGGAGTTTGGCTATTTCGAGGATCAGTTTCCCGGCATCTTTTTGCTTTTTCCAGTAATCGTGCAGATCCCATATCAACTCATCTATCATGACCGGCTCGCGTTTGGCCTGGGTGTACTGCATATCGGTTTGGGCCAGCTCCACCAGGCTGGTTATGGTTTCATTGAGCCTTTCAGAATCGGTTAAAACAGAGCGCAGTGTTTTTTGATATTCTTCGGGTGTTCGTGGTCGGGTTAAGGCAACCTCTATTTCGCCAACGGTGCTGGTAACAGGTGTTCTTAATTCATGTGAGGCGTTGGTTACAAAAGCTTGCTGCAATTCAAAGGCGTTTTGCAAATGCTCCAGCAAACGGTTAAAATAGCGTGCCAATGCCGTTATCTCGTCTTTCCCTTTACCCTCTTCAACCCTTAAATGCAAATTATTAACCGTGATACGGTTCATCTGTGCGATCAAACCATCAATTGGAGCCAACGAGCGCTGCGCAAACCACCGGCCCAGGAAGAACAATAAGCCATTGATAACTAAAAAAGAAACCAGCATGATCTGCGCCATTTTGATCAGACGGTTATAATTCAGCTCGTCAAAAGCCGAAACCAGGATAACAAAATTGCCCTGGTTGTCATTATAATAAATACCAACCGTTTGCCACTTGCCTTCCGTAAACTGCACAAACTTCTTTTTACGGATATTATCAATAACCCCGGCCGACCAATACTGATGCGCTCCGCCGATAAAAGATTTATCATGCTCATCGTACATGCCCAGTATTTCACCGGGTAATTTGGCCAGATAGCGTTCGCGTACATGGTTTAATGAATCGGTTGATATTTCATCAGCCTCAAAATAAAGCTGGGCAGCTACTTTGGCCCTGTCTTTTAAATGCCCGTAAAAATCGTTCTTAAAAAGGTTGTAAAATATAGAATAGATGACTGCCAGTATAACCAGCAATAACCCTGCGGTAATTAAAGAAAAATGGAGCGCGAGTCTGTTTTTTATCTTCATAAGCGGTTAAGCATCTTTCATGATATAGCCCATGCCAATAATGGTATAAATTAGTTTGCTGCTAAAGCCCTTTTCTATTTTTTTGCGCAGGTAGTTTACATACACATCTATAAAATTGGTGCCGGTATCAAATTCAATGCTCCACACTTTTTCGGCAATATATTCCCGCGAAAGTGTTTTGTTGGGATGGCGCATAAACAGTTCAAGCAGGGTATATTCTTTGGCGGTTAAAGTGATCTGCACCCCCGCACGCTCCGCGGTTTTGCTCCAGGTATCCAGGTTCAGGTCGCCGAGGGAGATCACCTGCTCATCGGTTTGCGACCGTTTAAACCGGCGCATCAGGGCCTCCATACGGGCCAGTAACTCGCTAAAATGGAAGGGCTTTACCAGGTAATCATCCGCGCCGGCCTGTAAGCCTTTTACTTTGTTGTTTACATTATCCAGCGCGGTTAAAATCAAAATGGGAATATTGACACCCGCTTTTCTGAACTGGCGGCACAGTTCAATGCCGCTCATATCGGGCAGCATCACATCCAGGATGATGATATCAAAACTGTCTGTATCGATAATTTTTTTGGCCGATGCGCCTTCGCCCGCTACAGTGACATGATATCCGTTCTCTTCCAGTCCCTTTGAAACAAAGGCGGCTACCTTACTTTCATCCTCCACTAAAAAAACATTTCCCATTTTAAACACCTCAATATTAACGCACTACCGGATAAGAATTTTTAATCAAAGAATCATATTATAAATGAAGTTTGCATGATTTTTTGGTTTACATACCTGATGACCGGGCGTTTTTATCTTTTGGGAAGCTGATAAATTTATTATTTACATTTACAAAAAGCCTTTGGAGCGGTTTATATAACGCTCTTAACGAATTAAAGTCTTTTATGGAAAACTACACTATTGTTATTTTTATTCTGGCAGTGATGATCGGCTTATCGGCCATTGCCGATAAGATCAAGCTGCCCTATCCCGTATTGCTCATCGTTGCTGGTATTGCTGTCGGCTTTACTCCCCAGATACCGGATATAGAACTGAACCCCGAGATTGTTTTCCTGATATTTTTACCGCCATTGCTGTATGACGCAGCATTCAATATCTCATTCCAAACGTTTAAAACCAACAGCAGTACCATAGGTACTTTAGCCATTGGGCTGGTGTTTATTACCACCTGCGGTATCGCGGTTACTGCTCATTATATGATACCTGGGATGACCTGGCCGCTTTCGTTTGTACTCGGTGCCGTGCTTTCGGCTACAGATGCGGTTGCCGCTATGAGCATCACCAAAGGTTTAGGACTTACACACAATACCAATACTATACTAGAGGGTGAAAGCCTGGTGAATGATGCCTCGGCATTGGTAGCCTATCGTTTTGCCGTTGCCGCGGTAACCGGTACCGCCTTTGTATTCTGGAAAGCTTCGCTCCAGTTTATTATGCTGATGGCAGGAGGGTTTGTTGTAGGTGTGGTGATGGGCAAAATCCTGGCCTTTATTATTAAACGGGTACATACCAACAGCTTAGTAACCATCAGTTTTATGCTGCTGATGCCCTTTGTAACCTACCTGGTTGCCGAAGATCTGCACGTTTCGGGCGTTATAGCGGTAGTGATACTGGGTTTAAGTATAGCGCGTTTCAGCAGCAAAGTATTCCCTGATACCTTGAAAAAACAATCCAAATCAATCTGGGATATTATCATTTTTTTACTGAACGGGCTGATCTTTATTTTGATAGGTCTGCAGTTCCCTTATGTGATCAAAAGCATTAAAAGCAGCCAGGTATTGCCTTACATAGGCTATGCTTTTATCATCACCGTAATTGCTTTGCTGCTGCGCATGGCGCGTGTGTTTTTACAACGGATAAATTTGCAGCGCGCCTTTCAAAAAGGTAAAGGCAAAATAACGGAGGACGCCCTGTTGGATATGAAGAACAGCTTGATCATTAGCTGGTCGGGTATGCGTGGCATTGTATCGCTGGCCATAGCTATTGGTTTGCCCGTTACTTTGGCCGATGGCCGCCCATTTCCGGAGCGCCATACCATCATCTTTATTTCGGTGGTGGTGGTTCTGTTCACGCTTATTGGCCAGGACCTTACCCTGCCCTGGATCGTAAAACGGTTAAAAACCGATTAAATTAAATTGCTGTAACAAACGATAAAAACATTTATCCAAAAAACATACCGAACGGTCGGTATGTAGATCATAATCCAGTGAAAAAGTTAGAAAATAAAATAGCCCTCATAACCGGCGGCAGCAGCGGCATAGGTTTGGCTACTGCTCAACTCATGATAACCGAAGGGGCCAGATTATCGTTGGGCGCAGCGCCGAAAAGCTGGAAGCCGCCTTCAGGGCATTAGGTGGTAATGTATTAACCATTAGTGCCGATGCGGCCTCCGTTGCCGGTATCGATAGGATTGTACAGCAAGTAAAGGCGGCATTTGGCCGGATAGATATCCTGTTTGCCAACGCGGGGATGTCTGAATGCCCTCCCATACTGGAAACCGACGAAGATTTTTTTGACGAGATCATCGACATTAATGTAAAAGGCGTTTTCTTCCTGTTTACCAAAGCTTTTCCTTTACTGGCCGAATATGCTTCGGTGATACTGACCAGTTCGGTTGCGCATAGCAAGGGCCGACCGGGCGATCCGCTATATTCCATGACCAAGGCTGCTGTCAGGAGCCTGGGCCTCACGCTGGCACTTGACGAAGATGTACTGGCAAAAAAGATCCGGGTAAATACCTTAAGTCCGGGCACGATCCAAACGCCCTTAACTCAGCAGGATACCCCTGAGATGGAAAAAGCTATCGCGGAATACATAGAGGCTACCGTACCCATGCAACGCTGGGGCCAGGCCGTGGAAGTGGCCAAGGCGGTAGTATTCCTGGCTTCGGATGATTCGTCTTATATGACAGGCGGGGAGATTATGGTTGATGGCGGGCTAGCACAGATATAAACAGACCGGCTTTATCATCCTATCATCATAAAGCTTAAATTAGATAACAATTCTTTAAGCTACCCGTCTGCCTTATACATCATATTTAATAAAACCCCTATGAAAACCTCCCTTAAACTCGGCATAGCAGCCTTAACTTTCAGTATATTTTTTGGTTCAAATGCAGATGCCCATACTATAAATAAATCAACCATTTTACCTCCATCTATCAGCAATAGCCAAAACATTAAAAACATAGTTCTTGTACACGGTGCCTTTGTAGATGGATCGGGGTGGAAACCTGTTTATAATATACTGGTTAAAAAGGGCTATCACGTAACCGTTGTGCAGCAGCCATTAACCACATTTGAGGGCGATGTTGCTGCCGTTAAAAGAATTATCGATCAACAAAACGGACCTTGTATTTTAGTGGCCCACAGTTATGGCGGAGCCATTATTACCACCGCCGGCATTGATCCTAAGGTTGCAGGATTGGTATACATTGCCGCTCATGCGCCCGATAGCGGAGAAAGCGAAGCGGGTAATGGCAAGCTTTATCCTTCGGCCTATAAATCGCTTCAAAAAGGCTCGGATGGTTTTGACTATATCGATCCCGCTAAATTTTATGCTGATTTTTCGGCAGATCTTCCAAAAGAACAAGCGGAGTTTATGGCCAACTCACAGATGCCTACAGCCGACATTGTGTTTCATGCCATTATAGCAAACCCGGCCTGGAAGGTAAAACCAAGCTGGTATATGGTAGCTAAATCTGACAGGATCATCAATCCCGACCTGGAACGCATGTATGCCAAACGGGCGCACAGCCACACGGTGGAGATAGCAGGCGCCAGTCACTCCGTATTTGAATCGCATCCCGAGGATGTAGCCAAATTAATCATCGAGGCTGCTACGCAATCGACCAAAAAGAAATAATTACCGCGTTTTTTAACAATGAATAAGCATATAAAACCCAAAATATCTCTTTTTATAGGTGCTTTTGCTGCAATATTATTGCTGTTTAACAAAAATATTGCCATTGCGCAAAGTGTTGCCCAAGCAGAAGAGATCCCGCTTTGGCGGGGTACGCCTCCGGATGGCCCGGGTCCGCAAGGTTCTGAAAACGTAAGCGCGAAAGGTTCTTATACCAATATTTCCGCACCCAGGTTAATTGTTCATCGACCTGATCATCCCAATGGCATAGCCATATTAGTAATCAGCGGTGGTGGTTACGCGCACATAGAAGTGGGGCAAGAAAGTGCCCCGGCTGCCAATTGGCTACAGTCTGAAGGTATTACCGCATTTGAGCTCATCTACCGTTTACCCGGCGAAGGCTGGACTAATGCCAATGTGCCTTTTCAGGACGGGCAAAGGGCCATGCGCATCATCAGGAGTTTATCAAAAAAATACGGATATGATGCACACCGTATCGGCATCATGGGCTTTTCGGCAGGCGGCCACCTTGCCGGGATGACTGCAACAACGTTTGATAAACCATTCTATACCCCTGTTGACAAAACCGATCTTGTACCCGCCCGTCCCGACTTTGCCGCCCTGCTTTACCCGGTAATAACCATGTTGCCGCCATATGATCATACCCATTCTGAAAAAGAGATTATAGGCAAACACCCCGACAGAGAAGCTCAAAAACGCTACTCGGTGCAACTGCATGTTACCCAGAAAACACCACCAACCTTCCTGGCCCAGGCAGAGGATGATCCTATCTCCAATGTGCAGAATAGTCGTTTAATGTACGTGGCATTGCAAGATCATCAGATACCTGCCGAAATACACGTCTTCCCAACCGGTGGGCATGGCTGGGGTATGGGTGCCCCCGGTTCTCCTGAGCAGGAATGGCCAAAATACTTTAAAGCCTGGCTCAAAAAGACAGGAATATACCAGTAACCTAAAAGTTATCAAAGCAAAAAGCTCTGCAACAAGCAGAGCTTTTTTTTAAAAAACCGACAAATAAAAATACCCCTATTATTTACATCCCGGCAAGGTCAATCGCTTACGGTTTAGTGATGGCAATATCAATTTTCCCATCTTCCATACCTTCTATATTCTTGTCAGTAAATATGGTTTTGGAAGTTTTCTCGAGGGCAGTTAACAGATCTTCTGTACTACCTTTGGCATGAGCCACTAAAATAATGGAACCGGTACCGCTGAATTTCATTTTGGTGCTATCAACCCCGGCGCAGGCTTTTACATTGGTATTCAGTTTTCTAAGGTTTTCCATGGTGATACCTTTAATAGTAATAACAGTTTTATATCCTGAAAGCGCATTAGCAGGTGCGGGTGCAGTTGCATCAACTTTCTTTTTCTTTTTAAATAGCCCTAAAACTTTGTCGCTGGTGCCCCCGGCCCGGCTGGCAGTATTCGACGCGTTATCTGCTTTGTTAAGTAAACTATTCGCTTTGTCGATAATGCCTTGTGCTTTTACTGTTGATGCTCCCACAAGTACGAAGAGCAAAATTAAACCGATAAGATTTTTCATGACGGATTGATTTGGTTAATGCATGTATAGATTATTTGATAGATGGTGGTAGCTTCAAATAGCCCCCTCAGATGCGTTAAGGTTATAGGGATATCTTACACATCATTAATTACTATACAAAACTATCTCATAAACACTTCAATAGAAATACCAGTATTTTTGGAATTATTTATACCAGTTTTTAGGTAGTTGATCAAACCTTTTTAAATCGCATTTTAAAAAGCACTAACTTCACTCATAATAAATTATTAACCGTATGGCAACTATTTCAACAACGTATATTGGTGATTTAAAAACTGAAGCAATCCATCTGCAATCGGGCTCTAAATTGATTACCGATGCGCCAACTGATAATCATGGCAAAGGTGAAGGCTTTTCGCCAACAGACCTGCTTGCCGAATCATTAGCCGGATGTATTTTAACCGTTATGGCTTTGGCGGCACGTTCGCACGGTATCAATATGGATAATACCAAATGCGATGTTTCTAAAGTGATGGCGCCCAACCCGCGCAGGGTGGCAGAGATCATCCTTGATTTTAAATTCCCGATGGAGTATACCGATCAGGAAAAAAGATCCTTGAACTGGCGACGGCGACCTGCCCTGTGGCTATAAGTTTGCACCCGGATCTGAAAAAAACCATCAATTTTGGGTGGTAACATCATATTGGACACGGGATTAACTATGTTTATAACAGAAATACAAACCGATATACAAGCGATAGAAGAAGACGAAACAATCTACCAGGAAATTAATTTTACTAATCGGGCAAATGCTATCGACTTTCTTGATTTCCATATCATTGACCGGATCGAAGGGCTGCTACAAAACCTTGAACAAAACGAAGAATTAATTATACTACAACAACGGGCAGAAAAGATAAAATTTGATCTGGAAAAAATAGACAATGACATGTTTATTCGGCTCAGAGAAAAGATCAGAACGGGTGTTTACAACGGCGCATCTTTCAAGGAAATGATAGGCCAATATTGTGGATATGATTATGCTAATGACCCGGATAAGATCGGTTATGACAGCCTGGATGATTTTATCAACGGACTCTTATCTGACCAGGTCATTCCCGAAGCAACCATGGAGCGCAAGCCGGAAATGGTTTTTTATCAAAAAACACCCACCAGGATCATATTTGAGTTAGCAGAATTGGCGGTGTTGAGACGGGATGATGTATTTTTCGATCTGGGATCGGGCCTGGGACAGGTGCCGATACTGGTAAACCTCATCAGCGGAACTCCAACCAAAGGCGTTGAATATGAACCGGCTTATTGTAATTACGCGAATACTTGTGCCTCTCAGCTCAATTTATCCAAAGTTGAATTCATCAACACAGATGCCCGGCTGGCAGATTATTCACGAGGTACGGTATTCTTCCTATATACCCCTTTTGAAGGAAGTATCTTACAAACCGTAATGGAGATATTGCAAAAAGAATCCCAGGGCCGGACGATCCGGATCTTTACTTATGGCCCTTGTTCAGAAACAGTAGCAAAACAAAATTGGCTGAGTTGTATAAAGGGTGAAGCGAATGACCCATATCAGCTTTGTGCGTTTAAAAGTTTGTCTTATTGATTCGCGGTGATGATTGTCCGGTTGAAGATGTAAAATGTCTAACTCAGCCACAAACAGATCAGCGGCATTCACTTTGGGCTGTAGCTTAGTAATATAAGCGGGTTAATGAAGGGATGGTGTTCGTTAACAAGTCGGTCAGAATTAAACTTATCTTTGCGCTATGACCATCTGCATCCCCGTATAAGAACTTATTTTAAATGAAAAATTCAAACTTCAAAATATCTCCTGCGATCATATGGGTCAGTTCAATCTTTCTGGGTTTATTATCCTCAGTCCCGCAAATTGCCGAACGCCATTTTAACCCGGCAGAAGCTGCTGTAAACTCGGCTATTACTGGTTTATTTGCCCTTTTTGTGTGGTACTATAATATCTATACACTACGCGGCAATCCCACCACCTATCGCTCAAACAGAAGCTTTTCTTATTACCGGCTCATGAGTAGTTTACTGATTGGTATTGGGGTTATGCTGGCTTTGGCTTCCATACAGCAACTCATATTATCGCACATTAATTTTGGGCCGGTAATGCTGATGGTTGAAGTGAGGGGTATACTCATTAACCTGGTGTTTTACATGTTCATCCATCTTATGTATCAAAACTACAACAACCAACAGGTTAATATTGAACTGGAACGTACTAAGGCCGATAATTTGGGCGCGCAGTATGAATTATTGAAACAGCAAATCAACCCTCATTTCCTGTTCAACAGCTTAAATACCCTGAAGGCCATGGTTGAAACTAATGATAAAAATTCGGTGGATTTTATTCTGAAACTGTCCAATTTTTATCGCTTTACACTGGAAAGCCGTAAGCTGGATTTGATACATCTATCAGAAGAACTGGAAATAGTTGAAGCTTATAATTTCTTACTAAAGGCCCGGTTTGAGGATGGCTTTACTTTCACCAATACCATCAGCGAGAAATATTTAGGTACGCTTATCCCCCCATTTACTTTACAGCTACTGATAGAAAATTGTATTAAACATAACGTTGTATCGTTAGAGCGCCCGCTGCATATCCAATTTTATGAGGAGAACGATAGCCTGGTGATGGAAAATCAGATGCAGCCGAAAAGAAATGAGGAATCATCATTAGGTGTGGGGCTAAAAAACATCAGCCTGCGCTATAGTCACCTGCTTGACAAAAAGATCGAAATCATTAATGACAATAAAATATTCAAAATAAAACTCCCGGTAATACATGAACATTATCATCATTGAAGACGAATTAAAAGCGGCCCGTTCACTCGAAAACATGATAGCCGAAGTTAGGCCGCAGGCAAAAGTAATAGCACAATTGCAAAGCATTGAAAGCTCGGTAAAATATCTGACCGAGAACAAGCAGCCCGACCTGATATTCATGGACATTCAGCTTTCTGACGGCTTGTGTTTTGAGATTTTCAAATCAGTTAAAATTACCAGTCCCATTATTTTTTGTACCGCGTTTGATGAGTATTCGCTGGAGGCATTTAAGGCCAATAGTGTAGACTATGTATTGAAACCATTTTCAAAAACCGACATAGCCGATGCTTTTAAAAAAGTGGATGAGCTCAAGAATTTTTTCCAGCAAAGCATTATGCCCGATTTGGGTAACCTGTTGTCGCAAATTGCTCCGCCTGCCGGTAAGAAGAGTTTCCTGGTATTTAAGCATAATAAATACACCACGGTATCAACCGATAGCATCGCTTTCTTTTATATCCGTAACGAGGCTACATCCATCATGTGTTTTGATCAGCAGGAGTATTCCCTGAACCAATCACTCGATCAGGTGATCAGCCTATTATCACCCGTACAATTCTTCAGGCTAAACAGGCAGTATATCGTAAATTTTAACGCGATAAAAGAGGTGGAGCATTATTTTATGCGCAAACTATTTGTAAAACTTACCATTCCTACGCCCGAGAAATTGCTGATCAATAAAGAGAAAGCGCCTGTTTTTTTAAACTGGCTTGAGAACAGGTAATCAACACTGGTAGCACCAATATTTTGGCGTTCACAAATGTCCGGTCGGCCGGGAATTATGACTAACTGAGCCTTTTTGCACTAAATAAGCACCTGTTAGGAGAATACTTTTGAGTAATTAAAAAAATCAGAAGATATGAAAACTCTTAAAATCTTAGCTCTTTGCGCAGGTGCGATAGCATCCTTAGTGGTAGCAACCTCATTGATAGATCCAACCACGGCTTCTCCAAAAAAAGATAATCATCCGGCTATCGGAAAAGGATTTGCCTTGCTGGAACTGTTTACATCCGAGGGCTGCTCCAGCTGTCCGGCAGCGGATGATCTGTTGGCCAAAATTCAAAAGGAATCAAAGGATAAACCTGTTTATGTACTGGCTTATCACGTTGACTACTGGAACCGTTTAGGCTGGAAGGATGTGTTAAGCAAGGCCGAATTTTCCAAACGGCAGGTGGCTTACGGCCAATGGCTTAACAATCCACAAATTTACACTCCACAAGTTGTGATCAATGGCCAGGCCGAATGTATTGGATCTGACGAACCCACTCTTCGTGATGCTATTTCGGGCGCTTTGGCGGGCACAGCTTCGGCAAGCGTTACCTTGCAGGTTCAGCAGGATAAAGATAAGCTGGCTGTTAACTACCAGGTAACCGGCGGTTCGGCAACAGACCAGCTATTGATAGCTTTGGTACAAAAATCGGCCATCAGTAAAGTAGCAGCCGGCGAAAATAGCGGCCGCACCTTAGCCCACGCACAGATAGTTCGCGAATTGCAAACCGTTAACTTAAATCAAACTAAAGGCACCAGCTATATTAAAGTTCCACAAGGTTATAACCCACAAAACTGGGAGGTAGTTGGTTTTATACAAAACAGCACTACCGGCGAAGTTTTGTCTGCCACCCGGGCCAACCCAAACAGCAATAGCAACGTTAAAACTAATATATTATGACCAGCAACGGAAAGTATAAACAAAGCAGATTATTAGCCGGTATTATATCATTATTTTCTATGTCGTTGCTCACGAGGGCGCCATTTGAAAATAACCCGCAAGATTGTGCCATGATTAGCGTTACCGGAAAGAAGCCTAAAGGCAAAAATCCTACCAGCGAAGATCAGATGCATTGATAAATAAACCATACCAGCCTTTCCAAAGAGGGCTGGTATTATCATATAAACGGTACAGTAAAATATCTTATCCATGAAAAAACTACTCTTAATAGCCATAGCATCGTTCCTGGGGATGGGTGCTTATGCCCAAACACAATACGGTTCTGCACGGGAACTAAAATGCACAGAAGAAGCGGTAACTTTTAGCACGAACATACGATCTGGCTTACACCTATATTCGCCTCATATAGGTTATGCGGATATGCTTAAGGCCACGCCTAATTTCAGCTCTTCAAACATTTATACCAGTAAAAACAATATCCCTGAAGTACCCCTACCTGCTAATTTCGAAAAAGCATTTACACCCGGAGCTTCATCTCCACAAAAAAACATTTTGTTTGTTCAAAAGATGATGCGAGGCTTGTTTCAGATAGACGAAACAGCTATCAAACGCGCTTTTATCACTTATGATTACAGCCGATTTTTACCTCCGTCGACACCAGGATCATTACTTTAAATTAATTAATATTACATAAAAAAAGCCCTATGAAAATTACGTATTACGGCCACTCCAGCTTCTCGGTATTTGCAGGTGGCAAACACATTTTATTTGACCCATTTATAACCGGAAATGAATTAGCCAAAGACATCGATATTGATACTATACCGGCTGATTACATTTTTGTATCTCATGGTCACTTTGATCATATACAGGATGTAGTGGCTATTGCCAATCGTACGGGTGCCACCGTGGTGGGTATATGGGAGCTGTACTCCTATTTCGGCAAACAGGGTGTAAAAAATCTGCACCCCTTAAATCCGGGCGGTAAGGTTGTTTTTGATTTTGGTACAGCCAAATCAGTTATAGCTCAACACTCCAGCAGTTTGCCCGATGGAACTTATGCCGGTGTGGCTTGCGGCTTTGTTTTCAAAACCGAAGAAGGTAATTTTTATTACAGCGGTGATACCGGTCTTACTTTAGATATGACGCTGATCCCTAAATGGGCCGAACTCGACTTTGCTGTTTTCCCGATAGGCGATGCCTTAACCATGGGCATAGAAGAAGCCATTGAAGCTGCTCAGTTTGTTAAAACCAATAAAGTATTAGGCGTTCATTATGATACGTTTGGCTTTATTAAGATTGATAAAGCCGGGGCGGTTAAACAATTCAAAGCCGCAGGTATAGAGCTGTTCCTGCCAGCCATAGGTGAAACTGTTGATATCTAAAACAGACCCAAAGTTTACCCATAAAAAAGCCTGCCCGAAATAATCGGGCAGGCTTTCTATTGTAGAAAGGGTTATTAAACCAGGTTAATCACCACGTTGATATTACCTTTGGTTAGTTTCGAATACGGACAGGTCTGGTGAGCAGCTTCGATCAAAGCTTGTGCTACTTCACGATCTAAACCTGGCAAACTTACATTAAGACGGGCTTGTAAGAAGTAGGCTCCTGAAGTAATCCCCAGATCTACTTCTGCATCGATTGCCAGTTCTTCAGGAAGGGTTACCCTCATCTTGGCAGCTGCAATACCCATAGCGCCTTCAAAACATGCTGACCAGCCGGCTGCGAATAATTGCTCTGGATTTGTACCCGGAGCTGATGTACCCGGAGTAGCATGCCTGATATCTAAACGACCATCATTGCTGCGCGAAAAACCTTCGCGGGCACCTGTGGTACGCACTTTGGCAGTGTATAATACTTTTTCGATTTTGTTATCGGTAATGTCTTCGATGATTTTGATTGAATCTATTCTATTGGTTTCCATTGTTTTATTTTTTAAATTGTTGTTTGTTATTGTTTTGTTGCTCAAATATACCCTCATACCGGGCGCTGTCCTATCAGTAAATACAGCAAGTGGACAACCGGCCCGCTGAATCAGACATTTTGAAGCCTGAATATTTTATGGCTTATTTAGTATAACCATCAACCTCGATGATCGCGTCGAAAAAAGCCTTTGGGGCTTCCTGTGGCAGGTTATGCCCTATGCCACCGGTAATGGTGTGGTGTACATATTTACCGGAGAATTTATTACGGTAAGATGCAGGGTCGGCATGTGGCGCGCCATTGGCATCGCCTTCAAGGGTGATGGTTGGTACAGCGATAACCGGGCTTTTTGCCAGTTGTTTCTCCAGGTCATCATATTTAGTTTCGCCCTCGGCCAGGCCCAGTCTCCAGCGGTAATTATGGATCACGATGCTCACATAGTCCGGGTTTTCAAAAGAAGCCGCGCTGCGGTCTAAGGTAGCTTCATCAAAGTTCCATTTTGGTGATGCGGTTTCCCAGATCAGTTTAGCGAAATCACGACGGTATTTGTCATAACCCTCACGACCACGTTCTGTCGAGAAGTAATATTGATACCACCAGCTAAACTCGGCTTTTGGAGGCAGTGGGTGTTTACTGGCTTCCAGGTTGGTCATCAGGTAACCACTTACCGAAACCAGGGCTTCGCAACGTTCAGGCCACAAGGCGGCTATGATACAGGCTGTACGGCCCCCCCAATCGTAACCGGCGAATATGGCTTTTTTGATTTGAAGCGCGTCTATCAATGCAATAATGTCAAGAGCTACAGCAGATTGCTGGCCGTTTCTGGGTGTACTGTCTGAAAGGAAACGGGTAGTACCATGACCACGCAAATGCGGAATAATTACCCGGTAACCTGCAGATACCAGCAAAGGGGCCACATCAACAAAGCTATTGATATCATATGGCCAGCCATGCAGCAGAACAACCACTTTGCCATTGGCAGGGCCAACTTCCACATAGCCCATATTCAGTACGCCGGCTTTAATTTGTTTAACGTTATCAAATGCCTTATTAGCGCTGGGTTTGAATGGTGCTTTACCTGTTGAGTTTGTATTTTCGGGTTGCGCTTTTGCCGGGCTAAATATGCCGAGTTGAGTAGCTGCGATAGTGATTGCCGCGGTACTTAAAAAGCGGCGGCGGCCATATTGTGTTTCGTTTGACATCTTAATTTCTCCTTTTTATTTAATGGCATTTGCAGCCTGTTTGGTTATGTTTAATATTTGTTGATGGCGTGGTTCGGATAATAATTACCGGTAGTCCGCAGGTCAATTTTAATACCTTGGCCTGCGGCCGGTAACATTATATACTCGATCAGTTATTTGCGTAATGATTTGAAAGCTGCACGTAACTCTTCTGCAAAAAGTTGTGGTTCTTCCCAGGCAGCAAAGTGACCGCCTTTGTTAACCTCGTGGAAATAGATCAACTTGTGATAGCTTTTTTCGGCCCAGCTTTTTGGTGCCTGGTATATCTCGCCAGGGAAAACAGTTATCGCGGCAGGGATCGAAATATTAACCGCGTTAAAGTTATTGGCATTGTTTTCCCAATATAATTGCGCTCCTGATGTAGCGGTGTTGGTTAACCAGTATAAGGAAATATCATCCAGCATTTCATCTTTGGTTAATGATTTTTCAGGATCACCACCGCTATAAGTCCAGTCGGCAAATTTATCATAGAACCATGAGGCCAAACCCACAGGCGAATCAGACAAACTGTAGCCAATGGTTTGCGGACGGGTAACCATCATAGCTGCGTAGCCACCACCCCTGGTATACAAATTATTCAATGATTGATAAGCAGCCTTCTCTTTAGCAGAAAGATTGGCTGGTACCGGACTGCCACTGGCCAGTAATTTGGCTACATCGGCAGGTACAGTAGCAGGCATGTTAACGTGGATACCTAATAAGCCAACCGGTTTTTGAGCCGCCATTTTATCTGCAACTACCGAACCCCAGTCGCCGCCTTGCGATACATAATTTTTATATCCTAAACGTTTCATCAATACATCCCAGGCACGGGCAATATGATCAGCGTTCCAGCCGGTAGTGGTAGGTTTGCCAGAGAAACCATAACCAGGCATAGAAGGGATAATTACATCGAATGAATCTTCTTTGCGACCGCCGTAAGCTTCAGGGTCGGTCAACGGACCAACAACTTTCAGCAATTCAAAAACAGAACCTGGCCAGCCGTGGGTGATGATTACCGGCAAGGCGTTTGGATTTTTAGAACGTACGTGAATAAAGTGGATGTCCAGACCATCAATATTAGTTATGAATTGTGGCAGGGCATTCAGCTTGTCTTCGGCTTTGCGCCAATCGTACCCGGTTCCCCAATATTTTACCAGGGCTTGTATTTTGTCCAGTTGAGCGCCTTGTGAGCGATCGGTAACGGTTTCTTTTTCGGCCCAGCGGGTTGCCTGTACACGCTGACGCAGATCGGCAACTGCTTCATCTGAAATATGAGCATGGAAAGGACGGATAGCATCAGACTGCTGAGCGTTGGCAGATGGGCTGGTTTGAGCAAAGCTGATGGTTGCTGTAAACAGAGCAAATGCACCGGCGATAACTTTACTGATAAGGATGTGTTTATTCGTTTTCATGATTTAAATTTTTTTGAGTTTTTGTTATTGTGTCCTCAAAAGTATCCTTACCCTACCTCCAACCCAATCACTATATATGGCAAGTAGACAAAGCCCATCCCGAACTGGTCATTTTTAAACCCGAATTAGTTAAAAAAATAGTGTAACATCTTACAGCTAATTCTTAAACAGCCGGAGCAATTCGTTACAAAAAGTGGGTTTACATGGTTTACACTTTTTACGGCTTACATTAAATTAACAAATTAATAATCAATTAGTTAATTCAATTTTAGTACTAAAAAGCGGGTTTACATGTAAACCCACTTTTTGTTCGTCGAAATAGCTTTGCGAGCCCTTTATACCTAATCCACTTTAGCTCTGCAAAATATTAAATGCATTAAGTATTTTTGATTTGATGCAAGCAAAAGAAATACTCCAGGCGCATATCGCTAAAACTATATCGTTAACAGATGAGCAGTTCGATTATCTTTTTTCGCATTTCAAACAGCGGTCTTTCAAAAAGGGGCAGGTTATTATTGCCGCAGGCGATAAGATAGATCATGAATATTTTGTGCTGGATGGCTGCCTCAAATCATTCTATATCAATGATGACCTGAAAATGTTCATCCTGCAATTTGCCATGCCTACCTGGTGGGCATCGGATTACAATGCCCTATATAGCCAGACAAAAGCAACCATCAATTTAGATTGCATTACAGATGCTGAGGTGCTTTGCCTGTCAAATGACGACCGCGAAAAACTCTGCAACGAGATTCACCAGGTAGAACATTTTTTTCGCTGGCGCACCAACAGGGGTTACGTGGCTTCCCAAAAAAGGCTTTTATCCTTCATGAACAATGATGCCAAACACCGCTATGAAGAATTGTTGGCCCTGTATCCTGCGCTGTATAATATCGTTCCCAAACATCTGATTGCGGCCTATTTGGGCGTTTCGCGGGAAACGCTGAGCAGGCTTTATCATTCCTGATCAGTCACCCCAAAATGTGATGTACATCACGTAATCTGCCTGCTTTTTTAAATGTGATGTAGGTCACGTAAGTTCCTCTTCATTCCTCCCCACATTTGTATTGTCATTAACGACATACAAACATGGAAACACAAAATTTCAAAATCGTAAGCGCTAAAAGTAACATCGATTGGATCGGTCGTAAAGTAACCGGCGCACATAACGGAACTATCTCTGTTAAAGAAGGTTCCTTAACTTTTAACAACGGTCAGCTTTCAGGCGGCCGCTTTATTATCGATACTACATCGATCAACATCCTGGATATAACCGATCCCGCTACAAACGCGCAATTTGCCGGTCACCTGGCTTCTGAGGATTTCTTCAATTCCAAACAATATCCCGAAGCATTGTTCGTGATCACCTCATCTGCACCTAAAGGTAATGGCGTTTATCATATTGATGGCGACCTGACCATCAAAGACCTTACTCATCCGGTAGCGTTTGACGCGCAGATTGATCATGCTGATGATGTAATTACTGCATCTGGCAAGATCGTGATCGACCGTACCAAATACGGCATGAAATTCCGTTCAGGTAATTTCTTCAAAGATCTGGGCGATACTTTGATCTATAATGAATTTGAACTTCAGGTAACCATCACCGCTAACGCTGTTACTGAAACAGCCTTAGCCTAAAAACCACAGCCATGCCATTTGTAAAAATCGAGATCACCCGTGAAGGAGTCACCCGTGAACAAAAACAAACCCTGATAAAAGGTGTAACCGATCTGCTGACCAGCACCCTAAATAAAGATCCTCATTTAACCCATGTAGTGATACAGGAAGTTGATCTGGACGACTGGGGTTATGCCGGCGAACAAGTATCCGTACTAAGAGAAAAAGACATCACTGCCGATAAAAAATAAAGACCATGAAAAAGCAAACTGTCATCGTAACCGGTGCATCGTCCGGTATAGGTAAAGAAATAGCCCGTTACTTTTTAGAAAAGGGCGATAATGTAGTTATCAATTCCACCACAGCTCATAAACTGGAGCAGGTTTTTAACGAACTGGGGGCAGGCGATAACCTGGCCATGGTAGCAGGCAATGTAAGCCACAAACAAACCGGCGAACAACTGGTAGCCAAAGCCATCGAAAAATTCGGTTCAGCAGATGTGCTGGTAAACAATGCCGGCATATTTGAAACCAGGCCTTTTCTGGAAGTAGATGAAGCTTACCTGGATAAATTCCTGAATACCAACCTTAAAGGCACTTATTTCACCACACAGGCAATTATACCACAGATGTTAAAACAACATGATGGCGTGGTGATCAACATTGGTACGCCATTGGTTAACCATTCGCTTACCGGGGTTCCTATTACCGCGCAAATGGCATCAAAAGGCGCCATACAAGCGCTTACTATACAGCTGGCCAGCGAGTTTGGTAAAGATAACATCCGGGTGAATACCATCGCCCCCGGTACCATCCGCACCCCAATGCATGGCGACAAGGCCGACCAAAGCGCTGGCTTACACCTGCTGAACCGTGTAGGCGAAGTGGAAGACATTGCCGAGATGGTTTATACCGTTGCCAAGAGTAAATTTATTACCGGCGCTATCATCAATGTAGATGGTGGTATGGCTGCCGGGCATAATTTAAATTGATATGAAAACCCTGTTATTAACCGCTTTAATGTTCTGTACCTTGCAGAACATTAAAGCACAAAAATTAAAGAAAATGGAAAACAATCAGCAAAGCAGAGCTGCCATTACCGAGGTGCTCGAAAACCACTACTTCAAAGGAATATACGAAGGGGATGTTAATTCATTAAGCAAAATTTACTATGGTGGCACATTATTGTTTGGCGATGTAAAAGGTCAACCATATGCCAAAATTTTAGAGCAATATTTAGATGGTGTGGCACATCGCCAAAGTCCCAAAGATTCCGGTAAACCATTTAAAGGCGAGATCGTTGATATCAGGGTAATAAATTCCATAGCCGTTGCAGAGGTAAAGGTAAAAATGTATGAATTCAACTATCACGAGTTCCTGTCATTTCACCAGATAGATGGCAAATGGCTGATCGTTAATAAAATGATCAGCGACGTAAACGAATAAAACTATTTAACCATGTGGTATAACACAAAAGCAACAGAAATATTAGGCATTGATTACCCGATTATGCAGGGTCCATTCGGTGGCGGATTGTCATCGGTTGAATTGGTAGCTACTGTATCCAATGCTGGTGGTTTAGGCGGTTATGGTGCTTACACTTTAAGTCCGCAAGAGATCTATGAGAAAGATAAGCAGCTCAAAGCCGCCACCAACAAGCCCTACAATATTAACCTGTGGGTTTCTGATACCGATGCGATAGACGGTACGGTTTCTGACGAAAATTTTGAACAGACTAAAGCTTTATTCAAGCCCTATTTTGACGAAGCCGGGATCGCATTGCCCGAAAAACCGGCAGTGTTTAAACCCCGCTTTGAAAACCAGGTTGAGGTGATACTGAGCACCCGTCCAAAAGTATTCAGCTTTATGTTTGGCATACCCTCTGCAGATATATTGGAGCAATGCCGTAAACAGGGTATTAAAACAGTGGGCGCAGCCACCACGCTTGACGAAGCCATTGCTTTGGACGCGGCAGGTGTGGATATGATCATCGCCTCAGGCTTCGAATCCGGCGGTCACCGTCCTTCATTTTTGGCTTCTGCCGAGCAATCCACTACCGGAACTTTTGTATTAATCCAATTGATCAGGGAAAAAGTAAAAACACCTATTATTGCCGCGGGCGGTATCGCCAACGGTCGTGGTGTGGCCGCAGCGCTCACTTTGGGTGCCGATGCCGCGCAGATCGGTACTGCGTTCCTGGCTTGTGATGAATCGGGCGCATTACCTGTCCATCGACAAATGCTGTTTTCTGATACCGCAAAATATACCACACTATCGCGCGCCTTCACCGGGCGACTGGGGCGTGGTGTTACCAGCAGGGTGGCCAAAGATTTAGTAGGTCAGGAGAAACAATTCCTGCCCTTTCCGCTGCAAACCACTTTCATATCGTCATTAAGAAAATCGGCGCTTGAACAACAAAAATGGGATATGGTATTGTTCTGGGGTGGACAAATCGCACCTATTCTTAAACATACCAAAGCCTCGGTTTTGATGCAATCCTTAATCGAGGAAACATCAAAGATCATGGCATCATAAAAAAAACAAGGCTATGAACTCGTCAAAAGTATGGTATATCACAGGAGCCTCACAAGGATTGGGGCTTAACCTGGTAAAAAAGCTATTGCATAGTGGCTACCGGGTAGCCGCCACCTCGCGCAACGCGCAAACCCTTAAAGATGCTGTTGGGCTGATAGACACTGACCGTTTTCTTCCGCTGGCGGTAGATTTGAATAACCTGGATTGCATCGAAGAATCCATCAGGCAAACCATTACCGCTTTCGGGCAAATTGATGTGCTTGTTAATAATGCCGGTTATGGCATGGCCGGTACGGTAGAAGAAATAGTAGAGCAGGATATCAAAAATATTTTTGATGTGAATGTTCTGGCCACCATCAACGTTACCCGGAGCGTACTACCCGTTATGCGTAAGCAGAAAAGCGGTTTTATTATCAATATGAGTTCTGTTGCAGGTTTTGTAGGCGCACCGGGCTGGTCAATATATTCGGCAACCAAAGCCGCGGTAACTGCCTTTTCTGAAGTGCTGGCGCTTGATGTTAAAGAATTTGGTATCAAAGTAACCGCGGTGGAACCATCAGGTTTCCGCACCGGTTTCCTCACCCAAAATTCACTGGCTTATACCGAAAGTAAAATTGAGGGTTACCAGGCGGTAAAAAATACGCAGGAACGTTACCTGGCAGCCAATGGCAAACAACCCGGCGATCCGGATAAGGCAGCCAAAATATTGATCCAGATCTCCGAAGATCAGCAACCACCATTACACCTGTATCTTGGCCGCGACGCTTATAAGCGTGCATCAGAAAAACTGGCCGCGATGGCTGATGAACTGGAGACCTGGAAAGCAACCACTATAGGGGCTGATTTTCCCGATCAGAATTAATGAGCTTATTATAATGCGGTTGACGATTTTGTTTATTTTCGTAACACACAATAGATATTATAATTTATGAAGCCGGATTCGCAGAATGTAACTGACTATACCAATAACAATACCATATTTATGGTCTGGAGTTTTAAGGATGATGTAGAAGTGAAAGATACTTTCAGTCAACTTTGTAAGCTGATTATCAACCTTAATAATTCTGCAAATATCCGTTTCCCTGTTTCGCGGGCAAGCTGTGTAATGGGTATTGGGTACGATGCCTGGCTCCGGCTCGGTCTTCCTACCCCGTTACCTAAAGAATTAGCAAATTTTGAGCCTATCGCAGGCAGTAAACACACGGCGGTTGCTACCAAAGGGGATCTGCATTTTCATATCCGGGCAGATACTACCAGTATCTGTTATGATATCGCATCTGCTATAACTGACGTTTTAAGTCCCGTGGCCATCAGTACAGAGGAGATCCATGGTTTCAGGTATTGGGACAGCCGCTCTATTTTAGGCTTTGTTGACGGTACTGAAAATCCACACGGACAGGAGCGCGAGTTTTTCAGCATGATAGGCGATGATGATCCCGCTTATCAGGGCGGGAGTTATCTTTTCACTCAAAAATATATCCACGATTTAACCGCATGGAAAGGACTTTCTACAGAACAACAGGAGAAAGTAATGGGGCGTTACAAAGCGAATGATATTGAAATGAGCGATGACGTAAAACCATCTAACTCCCATATTGCCTTGGCCAATGTTGGCGATGATTTGAAGATTGTTCGCGATAATATGCCGTTTGGCAATATGGGGACTAATGAAATGGGAACTTATTTTATAGCTTATGCCAGTACATTCAGTACAGTACAGTTGATGCTGACCAATATGTTTATTGGCTCGCCTGAAGGGAACTATGACAGGATCCTCGATTTCAGCACAGCCAAAACCGGAACCCTGTTTTTTGTACCCACATTTGACATGTTGGATAGCTTTTCTGATTAATTTTCTGATCAAAATATAATGGATACCAGGCAATTTAATGATGATGTTTTCCAGGTAGTGGAGCTCATTCCAACAGGTCGTGTAACTTCCTATGGCGCGATAGCTAAAGCGCTGGGCTATGGTACAGCCAGGATGGTGGGCCATGCTATGGGCATGATTGATCATGATAACAAAACCCTACCGGCGCATCGTGTGGTTAACAGCAGCGGTCATATTTCGCCACCGGAAAACAGCGGGGGAAAATGGCGCATACAAATGCTGGAGCAGGAAGGTGTAGTTGTACGAAACGGGAAAGTAGCCCAGTTCAAGGGGCTTTTCTGGGACCCTAAAATTGAAATAGAATAAGCGGGCCAAAGCCACACCGAATAGCTTTAAATGGAGGAGATCTTATTAACCCAGCCTATCAATCCGGAAGAAATACTGTGGTTTTTATCCCGCGGTTTTGACGAGCCCATGTACCGGGTTAAAAATAATAGTGTATTCAGGGCTTTTAAAATTGGCGATGACAAATTCCTGGTGAAAATTACACCAGGCGTGCAGTCGGTAAAAATAGAATGGCTTTGCGGAGAACGTACCGAAGAAAAAGCGACGTTCGTTAAAAGCTTCATCAGCGAATGGTTTGATCTGGAGGCAGACATCGCACCATTTTATGAACTCCTGAAAACCGATGACAGGCTGTATTACATGGCCGAAGACTTTAATGGCCTGAAACTGATTGGTATGCCCGATCTGTTCGAAGCCCTGGCCTGGGCCATTATGGGTCAGCAAATCAACTTGACTTTTGCCTACAAACTCAAACGCAGGTTGATTGAAAAGTACGGGGACTTTATTGAGCATGAAGGCGAAGTATATTATGTATTCCCCTCTCCAGAGGCAATCGCGGCGGCCGATCCTGATGATCTCAGGGAGATGCAGCTCTCCGGTAGCAAAGTCGCCTATTTAAAAAACGCCGCAACAGCATTCGCGACTGGAAAAATCGATAAGGCTATGCTTAAAGCGCTACCCGATGCCCTTTCACGCCGTAACCTGCTTACCGCGCAAAAAGGCATTGGCGTATGGACAGCCAACTATGTGCTGATGAAATGCCTGCGCGATCAAACAGCTGTACCATTCGGCGATGCAGGGTTGCTCAACGCGCTGCTAAGCCATGATGTCATCACCAATAAAACAGAGCTACAAAATATGTATACGCTGTTTGAAAAGTTTAAAGATTGGGAGGCCTACCTGGTATTTTATCTTTGGCGAAGCCTTGCACCAAGACCAGAAATTAATAAAGCTTTTTCACCTGATTAGGCGTTAAACCGGTATAAGATTTAAACTCTTTTATAAAATGTGCCTGATCATAATAGCCGCACTCAAAAGCTATGGAAGTGAGCGGTTGAGGCGATGATCTTAATAACTCCAGGCTCTTGTTAAACCGCTGAACAGAAAAAAACCTTCGAGGCGTTATACCAACCCAATTCATAAAAAGTTTTTGAATATAACGCTCAGAAAAACCATAGTGCTCCGACAGGCTTTGAATATTGAAGGTCCTGTTTTCCTGAGCAACATAATTGCACAAATGTTCCACTAATTTTAACTGATGGTCACTCCTTTTGTTCCTCACCAATCTCTGGATCAGGAACGCTTCCAAAACCTCTACCTTCTGTTCTATCGTGCGTTGTTCCATTAAGCGATTATAAAAATCATCCGACTCTTTGTTGAAAAGATCACAGAGATCAATTGACTCATTAGTAAAATCGGAAGCCGGGTTTGGAAAAAAAAGCGCGCTGGCATGCGGATGGAACCGTGTGATGAGGCATGTATTTCCTTTGGTGAGCGCAGCCATGGTTGGGATTGTCCAGTGGCCTAACACTTCCAAACTGGGCACCTTCATGGCGTTATTTCCCCGGTGCCTTACGGTATCATTGGTGGAGATATCTATACAGAGCTCTACACAGCCGCTCGGATACATCACCTCCAGCACATCCGTATCGTGGCGGCACGTCCAGTAATTTTTTACAAAAGGTTTTAAAATATCCGACGGAAAGAATACCCTATCTCGCATAATTAAAGATAATGATATTATAAAAAATCATTAAACGTCTGGTAAAAATGCCACAGCTTATATTTGTTCGTTTTTTTACAATTTTACTTGTAATCAGGACTTTACTTTTGTTAAAACGATTAAAATTTATGAAGATGAAAAATTATAAGAAATTCCTTTGGATGCTTTTCCTGCCATTGATGCATTTCATGGCAAACGCGCAATCGAATCCGAATGATGCCTCGTTACAAGATGCCAAAAAAGCGATCGCGGCAAGCAATGCTACTTATTTTATAGCCATTGCCAAAAATGATGGTTCTATTCTTAATCATTATGCAGACGATGCCTGTTTGCTGCCACCTAATTCTCCTGCCATATGTGATCATGCCGGGATGGCCAAATTTTTTAAGGATGGCTACGAAAAATATGGCTTGAAGGGGGGCAAATTCATCACTAAAAATATCTATGGTGATGGCCGGGAATATGTTACCGAAGAAGGTCTTTGGCAATCTTTTGATGCTCATGGAAAAGTATTTGACGATGGCAAATTTCTGGTGTTGTGGAAGAAGACGAAGAACGGATGGAAAATGTACCGCGATTCGTTCAGCAGTAACCGTGCTCAAAAATAAAAAAAGAGAACTTCTCTAATTTACAACTCGCGGTTATCATTCGGTTAATCCCTAAACAGAGCGTTTTTACCCCGTTTGAAATTATCTTTAAATAGCGAAGACCTTGCGATGATGTTAAACAAGAAATTGCGGACAAATTGATGGATTTCGCATAACCAGCCTTAAAGGCTTAGGCTTATGATTGAATTAGGGCTTTGGTATATAAGTCCTGTTTTCGCAATAGGGCATTTGTTTTTTCAGTTGCCAGGACAACCTTAGTTCATCGTCGAATATAACGACATAAGCAGACAAACATGGGATGGCGACTTTACCGCCCAAAACAGCCCCACCGGAACGGCTGTATAAGCGGACATTCATACCCTGCAATTCAAGCGCACAACATTCCATTCTTACCAGTTGAGCAACCAATAGCGCGTAGCCGGGGAAAATGTCAAGGCCGGGCGGGGCCTCTGAAAGCGAACAACTCCCGCCCGCTTGTGTAGCCTTGACGTTTTATCCCGGCGTGGGCTAACTTCGCTGTATTGGTGAATGAGAATGTAATATTGGGGCAAGGGGAAAAGCAAGTCGGTTATGAACGCAGCGAATTTCCGTCTTGCTGCGGGAGGTGAGGCCGGCGGTAGCAGGCAACCCGCTCTATCGCGGGTAGCGTGCAGCCGCTGGCCGCAACCGGGGTTTATTCTTTAGTTTCGTCAATGCTTAACGACCGGATCTCGTTTTTGATCCATGCCTCTACCTCTTTCTTAGCGTCCCTGCTGACTTTAGCGACTTCATCGCACTGAGGTATTAGTTCCAGGGTCATACCTCGATACAGGCTCTTTTCTTTAATTTATTCGGGTAGGTGGTGGAGTAAGTTTTCATATAGATGACTCTCAAGGCCTAAATTTTACTTTTGAGACTGCCTCTCAAATAAATTCAATGATCATGAGCTAACGGCTTTCGTAAAACATACGCCCAAAGAAAAGAGGTTGTTTTCACTAATGAGAACAACCTCTTTTCTTTAGCTTTGTGGAGTAATTTATATCTTTCGAAAATGTGGGTAGCGGAGCATGTCTGAAAAGTTGCAATATGACGAAATAATCAGTGCGACTAAAAGGTTTCAAAATATCCTTATATGCAGGACGCGCTTGACCTGATCGAATTTGTAAATGGCGATGCCAGCACCAAATGGGGCAAGCTGCGTACCGATCTTGGCCACTATTGTCGATGAAGTTCAAAAAAGGTTGTTAGTTTATTAATTCTATGATCTGAATCAGCAGACTGATGGGAATCTGGCCACTATCTGTTTAGCTTGTAGATTATGTTCAAACAAAAGGTCTTTAGCTTGCACAGGTCCCGAAGCTTCAACATTTCTCAAACAGTTGGATCTCAAGATTAATCGACTTGCTTTCGGTACTCAATTGCATATAAACCGGAACAAAAATAAAAATGCCTCTGCAATCGGATTCTTTTATATGTTTCCTCAATTCTCTAAACAGATAATTATGGGTCTCCAAAATTGAAAAGCCACTGTTATCTCATCGATAAATTTCTATTTTATCATTTGTTATATGAACAGGCAGCCATAAGTAGGTTGATTTCTCCAGGTCGGTTTTATTCCATCTGTCGCCCATAAAAATAAATGTACCCGGCTTGTTTGCTACAGGCAGTACAAATCCCCCCTGCGAAAAAAAGGATACTTCGGCGTTTACTCCTTTACATGGATTTTCACGTTCTGTCCATGGCCCCATGATGTGATCGGCAACAGCATAAGAAGCTGCATTAGGCGACCAGCCAGAACAGCCGGACGTAATTAAAAAGTATTTGCCCTCGTTTTTAAAAATAGCCGGGCTTTCCCTCCCTTTGTCCACCAATATCCGGGTATACGTTTTTGTTGGTTTCAGGTAATCATCGCTTAGCAAACAAACATGCATAGTATTGTTATTCTCGGACGAATAAATAAGATAAGCCTTTCCATCATCGTCTTTAAACAAGGTCATATCTCTTAACATCTGGTCGTTAGGTTTTACACTGCCCAGGTATTTATAGGGTCCGAAAGGCTTATCGCTTATGGCAACACCTCCCCGGGAATAACTATAGTCATTCTTGTCTATATGCATCCACATCACAAATTTCTTTGTACGCTCATTATAAATCACCTTGGGCCTTTCAATAACCCTACCAGTATCCAGGTCATAACCGGGATTATTTGTAGTAGGCTTTAAAACCACACCCCTGTTTTTCCAATGTTTAAGATCTGTAGAAGAATAACAGGAAACCCCTCCGGCCGGAACCCGGAAGTCTTCCCAGCTCTGCTTAGGGACAAGCCAGGTTTTACCTTTCTTTACTTCACCAAAAAGATAATAAACACATTTGTAATACAATACCCCGGCCCCATGTGCATTAACAGGTTTTCCATCTGTATCCATCAAAACATCGTTATCAGAACGCCGGTCATTCACAGCGTGTATACACTTTGAAAGCGACAAGCTGTTACAGGCTATCAGTAACAAAAAAAGCAGGGTATATTTCATTTATCGTTAATTAATTCTGATTGTCTTGGGTTTTTAACACCAGGGTGGTTACCAGTGAATCTAATTGTACTGTTGCCAGGTTAAGACTGATGCCAGTTGTGTCCTGATGAAATTTAACTTTTTTACCATGCAATACGGTACATGCCGTGATAACCTGCTTAATTGGTGGTAATTTAACAACGCTTTCACCTGTTGGCATTTTCAACAGGTGAATATATATTTTATTGCCTCTGCAGGTTGCTCCATAAAAATCATCAACAGGTTGAAAAGGTCCGGGACGCGTTTGATATATGCCTTCGCCATTTTTCGCTAACCACTTCCCCACTTCTTTCAGCCGCTCCACATGTGAAGGAGGAATGACGCCATCCGGGTCCGGTCCTACATTTAATAATATATTCCCCCCGCGGTCAACCGTATTAACAAGCATATCTATAATCCGTTTCAAGGGCATCAATCGCTGAGCTTTATTATATCCCCAGCTTGTTTCATTAAGGTTCAGGCATTTTTCCCAGGGAAAGGGGATAATGGGCCCCTTAACATCTGCGCCGCCTTCGTCGGTCTGGAAATCACCAACCATTCCTGACCTTGGGTTAATGACCACATCCGGGTTATAGCTGCGTACCATGGCATTAAGTTTTAACGGCTCCCAAAACCATGCCGCGTCGGCATCAGTACCTTTATGCGCCAGCCAGCCGCCATCGTACCACAAGATATCTATTTTGCCATAGTTTTTCATGAGCTCTTCTACCTGCCCATACGTTTGTTTCTTAAGCAGCGCGGCATTGTCAGGAAGTCCCTTAGGGTCGAAATAACCGGGAAAACGCCAGTCCAGCGGAGAGTAATAAATGCCTACATAGAGCCCCGCCTTACGGCAAGCATCGGTATACTCCTTTACAAAATCGCGGTGAGCAGCAGTTTCCCAACTATCAAAATGCTGATAACTTGAGGGGCTGTTCCAAAGGGCAAAACCATCATGATGCCTGCTAACCATTACCATATACTTCATGCCAGCCTCTTTCGCCACCTTAGCCCATTCCGCAGCACTGAAATGCTTCGGATCAAACTGATCAGCCAGTTTGGCATATTCCCCGGCCGGTATCTTTTGGTTGAACATGGTCCATTCACCTGTGGCCGGAATTGCATATAGGCCCCAATGGATGAACATTCCAAATTTCTGGTCTTCCCACCATTGCATCTTTTCGGGCGGCAGATTGGAACCCGGGCCTGATACGCCCTGCCCCACACCTTTTAACGAAGGATAGATCTTTCCTTTCTCCATTGATTTTTTTTCCACCTCGCTCATTTGCTGGCTCTTTGCGATAAAAGAATGCCAAATAAGCATTAACATAAGCCCGGCTGCAATAATTTTCATTTTTTGTTTCAACATAATTTTGGCTTCAAAATGTGATCACTTAAATAATCAACACAGTCATTTTTGTATTTATTAGATTAAATTGGTTAACTGAACGTTTAAAATTGTCATACAAATCCACCTAATATGGTCACATAGTAATGATCAGGCAACAATTCAACTAATACTGCCCTGTTGGTATGAAAGCTTTAATACAAAAACTTACGTGAAATTTATTTTTTATTTAGGTTCATTGACGTTTCCGGCATTCCTACTTTAATTAATATTCGCCATTCTCCGAACTGTTAAATAGTATTATACGGATAAGCTCAAAATTAATTAAAGTCGTATTCGATGAGTTACCTAAATCAGACTTTATTTTGTACGAACACGACATTCCGCTGGCATCTTTAAAACATACCTCATTTATATAGAGTTGTTCAATTTAGCTTAATTTAATCCTGGCAGGAAGCAATGAAAGTATTAAATAATAAAATTCAATTAAGGATACGGACAGAACTTCCTTCTCAATGGAATTGTGATAAAACTTACGCCGTTGGTTCGGGGGCCTATTAACCAATCGTATCGAAAAGCAGCATAATTTGTTAGGCTTTCGCAGAATCATGACAATATGAGACCACAAATGGCTAAAGAACGAAATACCCATAAATACAAGCAAGCAAAATCGAATCAAAACTAAAACCAGATAATTCGACCAAAAACACTCCTAAGATTCTAACAGCAATAAAGTATCAATTAACCAATAGATAATTAAAGTTTTTTGAATGATCATCTCATGAACAGCGTAAATTTCTTATAAATTAAACATTTAGTACCCTATTTATTCACTTTCGTGACCTTGTAGCTCTATATTTTTGTCACTAAACCAATAGGCCAAAGTGGCTTTACGCCCGAATAACCTTATAATTTCAAAATAGAAGCATAATCATCAAAACAAAAAGTGTTTGAGCATGCGGCTCTATTTACTTGTTTTTGCATAACCAATTAAACCATCATATGAGAAAACTAAACTACTTCATCGGCATCCTGGTGATTTTATTATTCACCAGATGCCAAAAACAACAAATTATCAGCCCAAATGTTAAACAGCCTGTTTCCAAAACAGTTACCACATTGGCTATAACCAGTTATCCAAATTACAACACATCTCCCCTACCGCCAGATCAAACGGGGGTAACCAGTACAGCCGCCCAGCTTGCATCAAAGTTTCAATTGGGTTGGAATATCGGCAACACACTGGAAGCGATAGGCGGTGAAACCTATTGGGGTAATCCAACGGTGACCCAGGCACTAATTGACGAAGTTAAAAAAGCCGGCTTTACAGCCGTGCGTATTCCTTGTGCCTGGAATCAGTATGCCGACAGCGCTACTGCCAAAATCCAACAAACATGGCTTAATAGGGTACAGCAAGTTGTCCAATACTGTGTGAACGACGGGTTATATGTGATACTAAACATCCATTGGGACGGGGGATGGCTGGAGAACAATTGTACTACCGCTGCACAGGCCGCAGTTAATGCCAGACAAAAAGCCTTTTGGGAGCAAATAGCTACGCAAATGCGCGGTTTTGACGAGCATGTGATATTTGCCAGCGCCAACGAGCCTGCTGTATCCGACGCCACAGGGATGAGCGTGCTGCTTTCCTATCATCAAACTTTTGTTAACGCGGTCAGATCAACCGGGGGGCATAACAGTTACAGGGTGCTGCTTGTCCAAGGGCCAAGCACTAATATTGACGGCACCAACAATTTAATGAATACACTCCCTACAGATCCGGCAAGCAACCGTTTAATGGTTGAAGTACATTATTATGACCCGGCTCAGTTTTGTTTTTTGACATCGGATGCAAGCTGGGGTAATATGTTCTATTATTGGGGCAGCGGGTATCATTCTACAACCGACGCTTCACGAAATGCTACTTGGGGTGAAGAGTCATATATGACTTCAGAACTTTCGTTGATGAAAACAAAGTTTGTTGATAAGGGCATTCCTGTTATGCTGGGAGAATATGCAGTAAACCGCAGATTAGGCCTTACCGGCGATGCCTTAAACCTGCAACTTGCAAGCAGAGGTTATTACCTTAATTATTTTGTCCACCAGGCGTTACAATATGGGTTAAAACCATTTTATTTTGATTCCGGTGGTACGGACTCAACCAACCCGGGTAGAATTATTAACAGGCAGAACAACAGCATTTACGACCAGCAAGGCTTAGCCGCAATTATGCAGGGAGCGCAAAATAACACCTCTTCAACAATTCAGGTTGGCCAGGTTTACCAGATTTACAGCAGGAACAGTTTTAAAGCCCTGGAATTTGCGGGCTGGGGAACTGCAAATCAGACCCAAGCCGATCAATGGGATTACGTAACAGGGGCAAATCAGCAATTTAAAGTAGAAGATGCGGGAGGTGGCTATTACAGGTTAACCCCTATGCATGCTACAGGAAAGTGTTTGGAAGTTTATGGCGGGAACACAGGTAACGGCGGACAAGTAGATCTATGGGATTACAATGGTGGTTCAAATCAAAAATGGTCAATTCAGATAACCGACAACGGATATTATAAGATCATCAACGCAAATAGTGGAAAGGCTTTGGATGTTACCGGGGCATCGCTCAATAACGGTGTTGCAGTTACTCAATGGACTTACTCAGGAAACCGAAATCAGCAATGGGGATTTGTAAAAATATAAGGAACTCCTAATTAAAAACCAAATCCCGAACGGATATTTCATTCGGGATTTGGTCTTTAAACGAATTGTAGCCGGAATTACCGTATCTATATTACAAAATCAAAAATCTGGGATACTAAAAACGACGGCATAGTCCGCTTAATTAATTTAATTATCTCATCAAGCGTATTTAATCCAAGTATCATTCCTAATACCAAATCTGGTGTTTAAGAAAACATAAATTTCAAATATTGCTTTTCCTCCTGCTCCGTAATACGTGGAAAAGCAGGCTATCCTGATTTGGCAGGTTTATACCACAAGCATAGGGAATTCTACCTATGTTGACCCTCCCAGCCAGGAGATCATATTAAATCTCAAGTAACTTACTCCTACCCTGATATTAATTATCCGGATATTTTATTAGGCCGTTAACATCATATTTCTATTCAAAAAAATATAAAATACTAAATATCAGATAGTTAAATAAGGTTTACATTTGTGCCCCCATTTGTAAACAATCGATTGCTTTCCGGCATTTAATTTTACAACATTCAAACCGATGATAAATCTTGATATCAACTGATATGAGGTTTCTGTTCATCGGCTATAACCAATTAATATTATAACCCTAATTAACTAATACTATGGCAAAACACGTACTATGGAGTACCTGTACTGTCTTTCTTGCTGCTTTAAGAGCACATGCTGGTGCACAAGCTGCCTATAAAAGTGTTGCCGACGGAATTATTATTAATTCGCCGCAAAAATCAACACATGAAACACCCTTGCTGGGTATGCGAGTCATCTCAGACAAAATCCTCCGCGTTACAACTGTTTCTAAAAATGACTTCCACCTAATCCAGATTTTGACAGCCATGGATCGGTCAAGCCAATCTGTTAATTGGAACATGGTTCAAAAAGGCAATCAAGTATTGCTGCCCAAATCATCAGTTATAGCTCAAATAAGGCTTCTGGACAAGATGATCTTTAATGATAAAATAGACAAGCTTATCTTAAGTAAAAACGCAGAACCTTCATTTGCCTTTACATCAAATAATATAGAAAGCCCTTGTCATATTACCCAAACCTTCAAGAGCCTGGCAAAAAAAGTCATCTATGACCTGGGACAGCAACAAAACAGGATCGTAAACTTTATAAATCAATATCTGAAATTGTTGCGGAATACCATTGAGGCCGCGGCACCGTTTCTGACATTTAGCAAAAATCATAGCATTTTATTGGGCAATTACCCCTTAATCAAATTTGATGATACGCGTGATTATCAGTCGTTATCAGGGTTAAACTATTCGCTGATGATGCGTAACAAGCCTAATCTTCTGCATTTAGAATTGAATAATAACCACCAAATATAACACCGGAAAAAAAGTAACCCTAAAGTTTTAAACACAAATCCAATTTTATGAACCAATTATTTACCAATCTAAATTTATTGAAAAGATGAGAAAAAAATTAAAGTGGGGACCAGCCATCCGTTGCTGGCTCCTTGTTAACGCACTGTTTTTTTCATTTGCGAGCTACGCGCAAAGCATAAAAATTACAGGTAAAATTATCAGTGCAGACGACTCCCGGCCCTTGCCCGGTGTAACTGTTAAGGTAAAAGACTCACCCATAGGCACGCTATCCGGCACTGATGGCAGCTATGCTATCAATGCCAAACCCAATGATATACTGGTTTTTAGCTTTATAAGTTATAACTCCCAGCAAATATACGTAGGGTCATCGGCAGTAATAAATGTAGCCCTCAAGCCTTCCATGAACGATTTGAGTGAGGTAGTGGTGATTGGTTACGGCACCAGGAAACGACCTGATCTTACCGGCTCCATATCGTCGGTTACTGCTGCAGATTTGTTAAAGGCTCAGCCAACAACATTTGACCAAGCCCTGCAGGGACGAGTGCCCGGGGTAATTGTGCAGCAAGTGTCTGGCCAACCCGGTGGTGACGTGAATGTCCAGATCCGCGGCTTAGGGGGCTTTTTAGGTGCGCCTCCCTTATACGTGATTGACGGGGTACAGATCCCGCCGAATGGGCAGTCTGCCATCCCCGGCAATGGTACTAACCCACTATCCAGTATCAACCCATCGGATATAGCCTCAATAGACGTTTTAAAAGATGCTTCAGCCACGGCTATTTACGGTTCACAGGCATCCAATGGGGTAATTATTATTACTACTAAAAAAGGAGCTGTAGGTGCTCCCCTCATTAGCTATGATGGCTACCAGGGCTGGCAAAAATTGCCAAAATATTACGCTGTAATGGATTTGCCCCAATACGCCACTTTCATGAACGAAAAATCAGCCATTATCGGTTATGATATGAGGCCGCAATTTGCCAATCCGCAATACCTGGGCCCAGGTACCAACTGGCAAAAGGCCCTGTTTCGTACGGCCCCTATGCTGAACCATAATGTGGCCATTAGCGGCGGCGATGCCAGGACAAAATACTATATATCAGGCACCTATTTCTCGCAGGAGGGTATTGCCTTGGGATCGGATTTTAAAAGAACTTCTGTAAAAGCAAGTATTGATAATAAAACCACCGACTGGTTAAAAGTTGGTATAAACCTCAATATGGCGCACGTAGCAGAAAATGTCAGCACTTCTAATACAGGCGTGATCTTGCAGGCGCTTAACCAAACGCCCGATGTCGCCGTGGTAAACCCTGATGGTACCTGGGGTGGTAATGATCCTAATATTTATGGCGCTACCGGTACCAACCCATTCGCGATAGCCACTATTGTAAAGGATTTTAAAAGCCGTTACCAATTAATCGGTAACGCTTATGCGGAAATTCAATTTACCCGGGATCTAACCCTGCGCAATGAAGTAGCCGGAAATTTTGACTTTGCTACCGAGGATTATTTTAATCCAAGCTATGTTATGGGCGCTTATACCAAGACAAATAATAACGGTACAGCCTCAAGCGCGCAAAATTTCTATAATTCTATCTCCAATTATTTAACCTATCAGCACACATTTGCCAAAAAATACTGGGTAAACGTAGTTGCGGGCCACGAAGCACAATTGCTCAAAAGCAGCGGTATTACAGCTACCCGAACCAACTTTCCGAGCAATAACGTGCAAACGATCAGCAGTGGTGATGCGACAACGGCAACCAATAGCGGTGTCAAAGGACAGGGTGCGTTGGAGGCCTATTTCGGTAGGGCTAACTTTACCTACGATGACCGTTATCTGTTAACCGCTACCGTAAGGCGCGATGGCTCATCAAAATTTGCCGAAGCATACCGCTGGAATACGACCTATTCCGGCGCACTTGCCTGGAAAATAAATCACGAAAGCTTCCTCAAAAGTGTAAAAGCTATAAACGATCTTAAACTTAGACTCGGTTACGGATTGGTAAACAACCAAAACATCGCGGAGTACGCTTATGGTTCAACATTAAATACCATATCCACAGGCTTGTCAGGCAACTCACAGATAACTGCCACTACAGGCAACCCCAACATCAAGTGGGAAACTACAAAGTCATATAATGTTGGCTTGGATGCAGCTGTTTTAAATGGCAGGATCAGTTTTTCCGTCGACGCATATTACCGCAAAACAAATAACCTGTTGCTAAGTCTTCCCCTGCCTAATTACTCGGGAACAGTTGCTGCCGGCGGGTATGCGCCGGGCTCTGTACAAGCCCCCTATGTAAATGTAGGCGCGGTGAGCAATAAGGGTTTTGAGTTTTCACTTTCCACCCAAAATATCAAAGCAAAAAATTTCAACTGGAACAGCAACATTACATTTACCAGGAATATCAACAAGGTACTTGCCCTGGTTGACGGCACACCGGCAATTTATGGCACGGTAAGCAAAACTGTGGTTGGCCGTTCTATCGGCGAGTTTTACGGATACCAGGTGCTGGGCATTTACAAAAATGCCGCAGACTTTGCCAAATATCCGGCGTTATCTCAAAATGGCGGCGGCCCCATCCCTATAACGCCCGGCTCTGGTGGTGTCTGGGTAGGTGACGTTATTTTTAAAGACATTAACGGCGATGGTAAAATCGACGCTAACGACCAGACCTTTTTGGGTTCTCCTATACCTAAATTCCAGTATGGAATCAATAACAGCTTTAATTATAAAAATTTCGACCTGAATATTTTTATGGCTGGTAATTACGGTAATAAACTTTATAACCAGTTAAAGGTAAATGGCGATAACCCCAATCAAAACTTTGGCTATTTCCCCTCAGTGTTCAACTTTGCTAAAATTGGATTGATCGATCCGACAGGTTCCACCTCGGATATCAACAATGTGTACATCACCAACCCGTCAACCAATATTACCCGGATTAGCCAGAGCAGTGGCAATGATAACCAGCGTTTTTCTGACAAATACATTGAAAGCGGTTCATTTTTAAAATGTAAGAGCATCGCTTTAGGCTATAGTTTTTCCAATAAGCTATTGAATAAGATCAAATTACGGTCACTCCGGGTGTATGTTAACGTCACCAACGTTTTCACGATCACCAAATATACCGGCTATGATCCGGAAATAGGTTCATGGAACCCGTTAGCAGCAGGAATCGATAACGGCTATTACGCGCAGCCGCGGGTTTACACAGTTGGTTTAAACGTATCCCTCAATAATTAAAATCAAGATTATGAAACGCATTAAAATAAATATAGCCCTGCTAATTATCAGTATTTTTATAATAAGCAGCTGTAAAAAAGATTACCTTAACCGACCTCCTTTAACCGGTATCACGACCGATAATTTTTATAAAAGCGGTTCAGATTTAAGATTGGCTACCGCCGCACTTTATGCGCAACCATGGGCAAGTTGGAACAATTTTCCGTTGCTGGGTATTGGCGATATCATGAGCGGAAATATGTTACAGCCCTATAATGGCGACCTGGTTCAGCTTACTACCTTTTCCATTACCCCACAAAACAGCAATATAGCACAGGCATGGCAGAGTTTTTACAATGTAGTAGCACATTGTAATATCAATATTAAAGCTATTAATACCAAAATGCCTGATAGCGTGGCTGTACAAAGTAAAACAGGCGCGCTTGGCGAAATAAGGTTTATACGGGCCACATCTTATTTTTACCTCGTCCAATTGTGGGGCGCAGTACCTATTATTGAAGATAACGACAAGCTGATAGCCAATCCGTTGGTGCCGCGGCATAAGCGTGAGGATGTATACAAGTTTATTATCAACGACCTAAGATATGCCGTAGCCAATTTACCCAAAACAGATCAAGCGGGGCGAGTAACTACCTGGTCGGCCCAGGGTATGCTGGCAAAGGTTTATTTAACCAGGGCCGGTTTAAACCAAAATATCACACGCAATCAATCTGATCTGGACAGTGCCGCTTACTATGCCGGCAATGTTTGTAATACCAGCGGTTTGGCGCTGTTACCGAGCTATTACAACCTTTTCCGGACCCAGTACAATGACAATCCCGAATCATTATTTGCTTTCCAATGGGCGCCAGGTGTTCCCTATGGACAAGGTAATTCCATACAAGCTCAATTTGCACCAGGCGGTGGCCTTGTTCCCAGCGGAGGAGGCTTCGGCGGTGCTATTGGCCCTACGATAGATCTTGCCAACCAATATACCCCTCAGGATTCGGTACGCCGCAAAGCCACATTTATGCTTACCGGCGATAAATATCCTGAGCTAAAAGCGGCAAGCGGCGGATATATCGCTACAGGTGTGAACGTAAAAAAACACGTGGTGGGTACCGCTGCCGATAATAATTCGCCTACGATGGACATATGGTCTTCAATTGAGCATAATGCGGTGTTGCGCCTGGCTGATGTATATTTAATATACGCCGAAGCCCTGTTAGGCAACAACGCTACTACTTCCAATGGTCAGGCTTTACAGTACTTTAACGCGGTGCGTACAAGGGCCGGGGTTGATAAGGTTACCGTCCTTACTCCCGATGTGATCAGGAAAGAAAGACGGATTGAACTGGCATTTGAAGGTCAGTATTGGCTTGACCTGGTACGCCTCTCTTATTATGATCCGCAGGAAGCGATCTCGATAATTACTAAGCAAATAACTCCAACACAAGATGCAGTTCCGTATATACCCCGGTCGCAATTCAGTTATGATCCGGTCACAGGGATTAAATCAGTATCATCTAATAGCCTGATCATAACCAAACCGACCAAAGATACATTCACTTTGCCTATTCCGGCAAATGAGCAAACGGCAGATCCTAAGTTATTGGAGGCACCTGTGGCTTATTATTAACGGCATTGTTAACCATTGATATCATTCAAAAAATTATGAAAAAACTAAATCATCATATCAAAAGCTACTTGTTGCTTGCCTTGCTCGCTACCTCAGCTTTTATTCAATCCGGCTGTAAAAAGGATTCGTCCTCATCATCAAAGGGTAACCCGGTAATTACAGCTATACGCAATTATGTAGCTCATCCCGGAGATTCGCTTTTAAGCAGCGCTGGTACGGGTCAGTGGATCGTGATTTCGGGTAAAAATTTGAAAGGAGCACTCGCTATTAATTTTGATGGAGTAAAAGGCTCTTTCAACGATGCCTGGTTCTCAGATACCAGTGCGATTGCCCTGATACCGGCAATTATAGCTTTCCCATCGGTACCTTCAGATAAACTGAATACCATACAATACATTACCAATCATGGTCAAACCACATTTACGTTTCCTATTGTTCCTCCTGTTCCCGCTATTTCAGGTATTTCTAACGAAGCCGCTAATCCTGGCGATTCGGTTAAAATTATCGGGCTTAACTTTTTCTTTCTTAAAAGTGTTACTTACGGCGGAATTAGCATCACTGGTTATACATCTTCAACTGATGGTACATCCATCAGTTTGAAGGTGCCCTCCGGCTTATCCAAAGGGCCAGTAACCGTATCTACCAAATCTGGCACCACTACTACTACTTACAATGTTTACGATTTTGTAACCGGTGTATTAAATAATTATGATAGCATAAATAATTTTGCATGGGGCTCGGGTACTTCCAATAATTCTACTGACTACCCTGGCAACATAGGCTATTATGGAGTAATGAAAGCATCTAATGTTTCTGCCGGCGACTGGTCATGGTGGAATGACGGCCGATCTATTAATATAAACTCAGCCCAATGGGTACCTCAGGCTAACTTAAAAGACACATTAAGCCATTATGCCGTAAAGTTTGAAATATATGTAACCAAGCCATGGACAGACGGCTCAATCCAAATTTTAAATGCTAACGGAAATTACGCGGCCCTTTATCATCCGTGGAAAACAGCTACCGGTTCAGCAGTCGCATTTACTACAAAAGGTTGGCAAACAGTCACTATTCCGTTTTCAAGCCTTATTAGCAAAGGCCTTCCTGCGCCGTCACTTACAGATTTACTTGGTGCTACCGGAGCTGGCGGCATCCAATTCCAGTTTATCAACGATGGTACAAAGACGGTCCAAACCTTTGAGGTAGCTATTGATAATATCAGGGTATCAAAAATTAAATAAGGGCGAATTTTAGTTGATATATATAAGTGAATGCCTGGGGCCTTTTCAGAAGGTCCCGGCATTTTTTACGTCACAACCCGCAGCATCCAGTGGCCTTACAAAAACTGGTTGAAAAAATTTATCACCAAGCATTATAAAAATGAAAAATCTGTTTTTTAAAATATTCATATCGATTACAATCATATCTCTCCTTTCCTGTAAAAAAACAAGTAGTGCATCGCCGAAATTAAACGTCAGTCAGGCTACGTTAACTTTTGCACCCGAAGGTGGAACCCAGGATTTTTCCATTGCATGCAACGCGACATGGAACATCGTTAATCCCGGTTTTGCCTGGCTAAAATTAAGCACCACATCCGGCAGCAGCGGCAATATGGTCATTCACTTAACAACGCTATCTGAAAACGGTACAGGATCAACACGGTCAAGTATCTTAACGATAAACTCTTCCAATGGCCAGGCAAGAAGTTTGAAAGTTTCTCAAACATCTAACCTCTTTCCTAATTACAATACTTCGCCAAAAGCTGCCGATGCGACCGGCATGAGCAGTAACGCCGTTCAGCTTGCCGCTAAGATCAAGTTAGGATGGAATATTGGTAATACCCTCGAAGCTTCAGGGGGTGAAACAGGTTGGGGGAACCCGCTTATTACAGAAGATTACATCAAATTTGTAAAGCAACAGGGATTTAATGCCATACGTCTTCCATGCGCCTGGAATATGGGGCATTTAAGTAATCAGGCAACTGCACAAATAGATCCCAACTGGCTAAAAAGGGTAAAAGAAGTAGTCGGGTATTGTGTAAATAATGATATGTACGTATTACTGAATATTCACTGGGATGGCGGCTGGCTTGAAAACCATGTTACCCAGGTAAAACAGGATTCCGTTAACGCTAAACAAAAAGCACTCTGGGAACAAATTGCAACAGCTATGAGAGATTTTGATGAACATCTCATGTTTGCCAGCGCCAATGAGCCAGCTGCAGATGACGCCGCGGCAACAGCAATACTTTCTACCTATCATCAAACCTTTATTAACGCGGTTCGATCAACCGGTGGTAAAAATGCCTACCGTGTATTGGTACTTCAGGGCCCTTCTACTAATATGGAAAAAACAAGTGATTTTATGACATCCCTTCCGCAGGACCAGGCGACAGCCAGGCTGATGGTTGAGGTGCATTACTACTCGCCATTTCAGTTCTGCTGCCTCCTGGATAATGACGCAAGCTGGGGCAAAATGTTTTATTACTGGGGTGCAGGGCACCACTCGACCATTGAACCCGACCGCAACGCTACCTGGGGTGAAGAAAGTGATGTAGACGCCTCTTTCAATAGAATGAAGACAAAATTCGTCGACAAAGGAATTCCCGTTCTTTTAGGTGAGTACGGCGCCTACAGGCGTGACAACACAGCACATGTTCCTTTGGATTTACCAACACATGAGGATGCGGTGGATTATTGGAATACCTATGTTACCAAACGAGCAAAAACAACCGGCATGCTACCATTTTTCTGGGACACAGGCGGTGCTTTGGACAGAAGAAATTATACCGTAAAAGATCAGCGCACGATAACCGCTATCAAACAGGGCGCAAATTAGTTGAAAGAGGCTGCATCATAAAATCATGATCAGCCTCTTTTTTATCAGCTGCTTTAGCAACGTAAAGCGTTGGAGAAAATCAGCTTCATTAACAAAGTGGATTTACATGGTTTACACAATTGATGGTTAACATTATTACATATTAACCATCAATTGTGTATTCTTTCTCGCGTGCAAACCCACCTTTTGCATAATATTATTATCGGTTAAATTATACTTAATGGGTAAACATAACATCAGGGGGCAATCTAATTTATGATTTAGTCCCCTTTTTGTTTTAAAGCGGTCATTTCTAACGGTTAGCTCAGCTCAACAAATTCGTTGGGTGGATGGCCGGAAGAAGCTTTCACTAACAAAACCCGAAACCTCTTTACAGCTATTCCTGGTTTTGTTGATATTCATGATTATTTCAGCCAGCCATTAGCCCCCATCCATTCTTTCAACCTCTCAAACCAGTAATCGTGGGTAGTTGAATTGTACAAACCAAAACCATGGCCGCCGCCTGCGTAGATATGCATTTCTCCCCTTACCTTATTCTGTAACAATGCGTCGTAAAACAATAGCGTGTTTTGAACAGGAACAACATTATCGTCTTCAGCATGCACCAGGAAAGTTGGGGGTGTCGCGGCGGTAACTTGCTTTTCATTACTATAAAGGTCGATAAATTGTGGCGACGGTTTGTTACCGATCAGGTTATCGCGTGACCCTATATGCGCAAATGTGCCGAAGCTGATAACCGGGTATATCAATGCCATAAAATCAGGGCGGAGGCTGATATTACCATTGTGCTTTATTGCAGGCTTATCAAAATGTGTACCCAAGGTTGATGCCAGGTGCCCACCCGCAGAGAATCCGATCACACCTACCTTTGCCGGATCTATATTCCATAGCTTCGCATTTTTGCGAATCATACATAATGCCGACTGCGCATCCTGCAGCGGGCCAATGGTTTTGTCAACCATAATGCTGTCACTGGGTAGTCGGTATTTCAATACAAATGCAATTATTCCTATCTTATTAAAAGCACTTGCTATGGCCTCCCCCTCATGGCCCATAGCAACACCTGAATAACCGCCTCCTGGAATCACTAACACTGCTGTATGCATCGCGCCGTCCTTTATTAAATAAGGTGTAAGCGTGGGAATGGATACTTTGGCTATCCCACCCCATTCGTTAAGCTTTTCCCTATAAGTCGCGGGCGTAGGTTTCGAATTGGGAATACCACTGGGGTAAAGTGGCATAGGTTCCTGTGCAAATGAATGCGCAAGCCAACCACTAAATATTAATATCAGGGCAAACATTTTCATATTTTTTTCTAATTAGTTATCGGCTTTATAGCCTCTGTTTAACAATGCACGATGTGCCTTTATACGGAAGTATTTAATTTATATCTTCATCATGAGTTATGGGTTATCCAGTGCTTTTTTAATCAGCAAGTTCGATCCTAAAACCAGATACCTTCCAGTCAGGTAAGTTTACAGGCTTTTTGATCACCAGCATATCTGCTTCCTGGCGCCATTGTATCTTTTCCTTACTGCCCAAAAGCTTCACTGAGCGTATCTTTGTCTTGTTGATACCGGAGGTTCTCCCGAGCGACTTGATTCGAATATCTGAGGTGGGTGTGTCAAGTAAAAAAGCATACAATTTATTGCCATTACATGTGAATCGGATATCTTCTGCAGTGTATTTTAACCTGTATTCATTAAAATTATCGGATTTAACTTTTGCTGCCTTTTCGGGGCGCTCTCCAAATATTTTCCATGGGCGGGATCCATAAATACCCTCACCATTGGCCGCCGTCCACTTGCCTATCTCGTCAAGTGCATTTAACATATCAGGCTCCAGATCTCCTTCCGGTGTTTGCACAATATTTATTAGCAGGTTTCCATTTTTACTTACTATATCTACCAACATCCGTATAATATCGGTACCACTTTTGTAGGTTTGGCCGGTGCGGTAAAACCAATCGCCAATAGACGTATCAGTTTGCCATGGATACGGGCTGATGGAATCCTGAACGCCTCTTTCAAGATCTTGTACCCACATACCTTGCGAAGGTTGCTTGCAGTTATACACAGCAGTGAGCTGGCCATTGTTGTAGGCGATATTTCCGTTATAAAAATTGGCTAGCACGTTCCTGCCAACATCCCCAAAGGGGAACCCACCATCTGAATAAAGCAGGTCGGGGTGATAAGTATCTACCAGTTCTTTAATGGACTTATACCAGGTACGCTGCCATTCCGGATCCGTAGTATACCAGCCGCGGTCATCTGATTTTGCTTTCGGGTGGTATAAATCAGCATAACGGGGGTCATTAGCGTCATATGGAACCCCCTTATAAACGCCGGAGGTGTCAGCGCTATGTGCTGGTTGATACCAGGTAAAGCTTGCTCCCAAATGCTCCGACACACCAAATTTAAGGCCATTCTTCTTAGCTTCCTTTTGCCAAATGCCAACCACATCTTTATGGGGTCCCATTTGTACAGCATTCCAGCGGTGTAGTGAAGAGTTCCATAAAAAGAAATTATCATGATGGGTGCCCATGCTAACAAAGTATTTTGCGCCTGCCTTTTTATATAGCGCCATCAATTTCGCAGGGTCCCATTTTTCAGCCTTCCATAAAGGTATGATGTCCTTGTAACCAAACTTTGACGGGTGCCCGTAATGTGCAACATGATATTTATATTGTTCGCTGCCCTGGATGTACATATTCCGGGCATACCAATCACCCTGACGGGGTACAGCTTGCGGTCCCCAATGTGCCCAAATGCCAAACTTGGCATCTCTGAACCAAGCCGGATATTGGTATTGTTTAAAAGAAGTGTCCGAAGGCTTGTACGGGCCGTTGTTTATGGGCAGTTCCTGCCCATACAGCACCAAAGTGAACGTCGACAGGATCAGGTTGAGTGTAAAAATTCTTTTCAGTTTAGTCATCATTTTAGTTAGCTATTTATAGGTAATTGAAAATTCGCTGTTCCATAAACTCGGGTTTATAGGGTTCGAGCGAAAAACTTCTAACATTGTCTTTATCAAGTAATATACTTTTGGAGGAATGTTTAGGATTGATGATCTGGACCTTGCCAGTTAAAATTAAATAAAGTATATGGTTGTTATCTATATAAATCTTGCCATGCCCCCCTTCCGGTGCTTCAGGACCTTGTTCAAGTGAAAGCGTCCCGGTGAGATTATCGACTAAAAAGCTAAATAGCAGCAGAACAGGAATTGACATATATTTTATTCTGTTTATATTTATATCGATTTTAGCCTCGTATGGCTGGCATTCATTGTTATTTTTTTATATATTAATAATTGGTGTGTCCCCTGCCCGTTTCCGACGTATCAATATGCCAGTGCTTTAACCGTTAGAGTTGCATCAGATAAATCCGTCGAACTAACCGTAAGTTTAATATCACCAGTATTATGCGTGCTCCTGATAACGATCATCGCACTCCCGTGCCATACCTTACGTGAGTTGCCTGCATATGAGTCAACGTCTTTGATATCGGCATTGTCAACCCCAGCTATTGTACCCGGTCCGTCAATCTTAAAATGCAAACGATTGGTGGCGTTCGATTGAATTATGCCGTTTTTATCTGTTATTTCAATTCTCACATACGATAGATTCTGCCCATTAGCCAATATCTCTTTACGATCGGCAATAAGTTTGATTTTTGCCGCAATACCGGCAGTTTGGAGAATAAACGATTCCGTTTCTTTATCATTTTCAACACCAACTACCTTAAGGTTTCCAGGAGTATAAGGCACGGAGAAAGTAGCTTTAAATTCCTGTTCTTCGGTTGTCGGTTTTTCACCGAGAAGTTTGCCGTTGAGATAAAGTCTTACTTTGGAGTATTTTGAATATACTTCTACATCAATATTCCTCCCCTCAAAACCTGGCCATGTCCAGCTTTCCCAAGTCGGCCATACAGACCATCTGGTCTCTTTGATTTCCAATGGCTCCGGATTTGGTTCGCGAACAGCCATATATAGCATCTCCTTATCATTGTACAGCAAGCTTCGGTAATGTGATATAGGTTTTCTCCATCCGGTTAAATCTATATCACCGCAATAAGCAGCATGCCAGGGGAAAAAATCATTTTCCCAGTTTTCTCCGGGCACTTCGCCCGAATAATATGAGCGACCTATTCCTGATTCACCCAGATAATCAATTGCCGACCATACAAAATCACCGATAATGTAACTGTAATTCTGCACTAATTTCCAGTTAGCAAACGCATCCCGGGGGTAGGATTCGGTCTGAACAATAATGCGGGAAGGGATTCTTTTATGATCGGCCGGGGCACTTTGTAACTGATAATTATATCCGCAAACGTCATGAACAGCCATAAGCGGATCAAAAGACTCCCACTCATTACCCCAGGTAACGATAGCCGATGTAACCGGTCTTGTCGTGTCTATATTTTTAACCGCACCCGCAAGCATTTTGGCAGTGACCACTGCTTCGGGTGTTTTTCTTTCCGATACTTCATTGCCAATACTCCACATGAAAATTGATGGGTGATTCCTGTCACGCAGCACCATTGTTTCCAGATCACGTTTCCACCAACGGTCAAAATATATGGAATAATCGTACTTGTTTTTACCACCTCTCCAGCCATCAAAAGCCTCGTCGATAACCAATAAGCCTAACCTGTCACAAGCGTCTAAAAAAGCTTCGGACGGGGGATTATGGGAAGTTCTCACCGCATTAAACCCGGCGGCCTTTAACAACTCAACTTTCCGTTCTTCGGCCCGGTCAAAAGCCGCGGCACCCAGGCAACCATTGTCGTGATGCACGCATCCGCCGCTTAGCTTAACAGTTTTGCCGTTAAGCTGGAAACCATGCTCAGCGGTAAACTTTAAAGATCGGATACCAAAAGCGGTCTTTGTTTCGTCCATAATATCATTACCCTTTGATACTTGAATTTGAGCCCGGTATAAATGAGGATTTTCTGGTGCCCACAATAAGGGCTTTGCTACTTTTATAGTTTGTGTGATTTCCTTTGCCTGATGAGCCGGTAATTCTATCGTTTCGGAATTATTTCCGGCATCTTTCGCTGATCCGGACAATAACCGTGTCTTAATGGCGATCCTTTGCGAAAAGTCAGTTTCATTCTTTATCGTAGCTTTAACCTGAACAGAGGCCTGTTTTGAGGATACCTCCGGGGTTGAAACCGCAACTCCCCAATCGGCTATATGTATGGGATTATAAATCTTCATCCAAACATGGCGATAAATCCCTGAACCACTGTACCACCTGCTGTTTATTTGCCGCGAATTATCTACACGCACAGCTACCACATTTTCTTTGCTAAAATCCAGGTATGTTGAAAGATCATAACTGAATGAAGAATAACCATAAGGGCGAACACCAAGTGATTTCCCATTGATAAATACCTCGGAATTCATGTAGACACCCTCAAAATAAACGGAAATACTTTTGCCTTTCCACTCGCGGGGGGCTTTGAAGGTTTTTCTGTACCAGGCTATGCCCGCCGGAAAATAACCGCCAGCGCCACCCGTTGGGTTTTTAGGATTTATCTTTCCTTCAATACTCCAATCGTGCGGCAGATCAAGGTTACGCCAGCCGGTATCGCTGAAACCTCTGAACCTGGCCAGTGAATCATCGCCCAGCTTAAATTTCCAATTGTAATCAAACAATTGTTTCTGCTTAGTATCACTCCGAGTTTGTGCGAAACTTAACATATTGCCTGCTAAAAGCAAGAAGGCCATAGTTATTACTCTCATAATTGATGTATTTTAACCCGTTACTTAACCGCAATTTTTACCTTCTGAACAATATGACGGGATGAATTACCTAACTCCAGGATATACTCGCCGGCCTCCGCATTCCATGCTTTTTTTGATTCATCATAAAATGCAAGGTCGGCAACTTTTACCTGTATTTCCACCGTTCTTGCTTCGCCTGGTTTTAGAAATACTTTTTTAAAACCTTTAAGTTCTTTCTCAGGGCGCAATACCGAACAAACCGGGTCGCTTACATATAATTGCACAACTTCGGCGCCGTAACTGCTACCTATATTTTTGACGGTAAATTTTACACGGATCGTTTCATCTTTTTTATAGCTTGATTTGTCTGCAGAAAAATTGTTAAAGGAAAAATCAGTATAAGAAAGACCATAACCAAAGGGAAATTCCGGTTCTATGTTTTTTGTATCATACCAGCGATATCCAACCAGTATACCTTCTTTATAGTCGGCTGTCAGGCCCTTACCCGGATAGGTATCCATATTAAATGCAGGTGAATCATGTAACGAAACCGGAAAGGTAAATGGCAGCTTGCCCGACGGATTGATTATACCTTTTAATACATCAGCAAGTGCGTTACCAGCCTCTGATCCGTTAAACCATGACCAGACAACGGTATGATTTGATTTTTTAATTTCATTCAGATCGTACGGAGCGCCTGCCATAACAACAATAACGGTATTTGGATTAACGGCGCTCACCGCATTAACCAGGGCTTGCTCTCCAAAAGGCAGTTCCAGGCTTTTGCGATCATGGCCTTCACTCTCATATTCACGGTTTGAGCCGATACATAAAATAGCTACATCGCTGGCCTTTGCAAGCGCTATAGCATTATCAATCAGGTTCTGATCGGGCTGATCATAGCCACGGTTTTGCTCATCGGTTCTGCTTGCCAGGTAATTAGCCCTGTAACCCTGGGCAAAGCTAATACTGGCTGTTTTGCCGAATCTTGATTTGATGCCATCCAATGCAGTAACCTCATACCTGGCCTTTACACCTGCACCATAACCACCCAAAGCGAATGTACGTACCGCATTATCTCCGATAACAGCAATGCTTTTGATTACATTTTTCAAAGGCAATAAATGATTGTCGTTTTTTAGTAGAACGATAGATTCTGACGCAATATCATAAGCGATTTTCGCATGTTCTGGAGTGGCGATAGATCCTTTGGGATGCTGGGCACTCATGGAGGTGTGATACATGAGCCATAAGATCCGGCTCACTTTATCGTCAATCGTTTTTACCGAAACCTTACCCGCTTTAACTGCGGCAAGCAAAGGCTTGGCAAAGTACCATTGATCATATGGCCCGCTTGATCCCATTTCAATGTCCAACCCATTGTTTGCGGCTGCAACGGTATGATGTGTTCCGGCCCAGTCTGACATAACCACGCCTTTAAAACCCCATTCATTTTTCAGTACCTTGTTTAATAAAAAATCATTTTCGGAACACCAGTAACCATTCAACTTATTGTAGGCCGACATCACAATGTAAGCATTACCTTGCTCCACCGCCGCTTTAAATGCAGGGAGATAGATTTCGCGTAAAGCTCTTTCATCAACAATCGTATTTACACTGTCGCGGTTAAGTTCCTGGTTATTGGCGGCAAAATGTTTTATGCAGGCCGCTACGTGCTGGCTTTGGATTCCTTTTACAGATTGAACGGCCAGTTGGCTGTTCAGATACGGATCTTCAGAATAATACTCATAAGTACGGCCGCAAAGGGGCATCCTGCAAATATTAAACGCAGGTGCAAGCATCACATTCTTTTTACGGGCATTCGCTTCCTCGCCTATAACTACCCCGTATTGATGGGCCATAACCGGGTTCCAGGTGGCCGCTATCGCCGAACCATTGGGTAGGAACATGGCAGAATCGGTTGTCCAATTAGCCGAAGCCCAATCAAAACGTTTTATTTCTTCACGTACTCCTAATGGCCCGTCATCACATGTCAGTTCCGGGATACCTAAACGGGGTACGCCCGCCGAAGAAAATAAAGCATTGCCATGCAACATTTCTATTTTTTCTTCGAGTGTCATTTTTTTGATGATGCTGTTGATCTTCGCCTTAAGGGCTGCCTCACTTTTGTGCTGCGCAGAAACACTGCCAGCCAGAAAAAGCACCATAACACAGGCAATTGTATATTTCATAAGTATGATTTTAGATTTATTGATTAGCATTATTCAGCTGTAATCGCAACAGCCGATTCTTTTACCCCTGACGATGTTGCTTTTAAAAATGATAGATCTCAATAATGAATCCATAGGTGCAGGGCTCCGATGAGACCTGACTGATTCGACAGGTGCTTTCGCTGATAAAGCCATCGAAAAAATAGTGGAAATAAACTATAGTACTTCATTTTAACATAATATTAATTAAATGGGTAACAAAAAAATTGATTGTAACTGTTATGGGTTTATCGGGATAAAATTATGATGCGCCGCGCAATCGATTGTTTACAAATAGGGGCACAAATGTTAAACTCAATTATTAAACTTATTTTCAGTATTTTAAAATACAAAACATCAACTTCGGGCAAATCTGGAGGTAAAAGAATTCTGGAAAAGCAGGGTCTTTAAAGTATGAATAAGCCTTAGCATTTGTAAAACGTTATTTATTTTTATTACCGATATACGCGGACGGGAGGCAATTAAATTCGGCCTTAAAGGATCGTACAAAATACTTCTTGCTTTTAAAACCAACTTTATATGATATCCGTGATATGGTTAAGTGTGGATTCTCCAGCAATTGAGCCGCACGTTTTAAACGAATAGATCGGATGAGCTCTACCGGTGATTTTCCTGTTAATGCCAGGGCTCTTTTATAGAGTGTAACGCGGCTTACACATAACTCACTGCTCAGTTCCTCTACTGAGAAGTCGGCATTGTCAATGTTCTTCTCAATAAGTTGTACTGCCTTTTTGATAAACGCTTCATCAAACGAGTCGGTCCCCACATCCGTTGGCTTAACATCAAGCTGCTTTTGATAAGTTTTGCGCATATCCTCCTGTATAGCCAGTATGTTTTTCAGTTTCGACAAGAGGATCTCAAAATTGAAAGGCTTGGTCAGATAGTCATTGGCACCTGTCTCAAGCCCCTCCAATTGCTGCTCCTCCCCGGTTATCGCGGTAAGTAATACAACAGGTATATGTGATGTGCGTTTGTCATTCCGTATTTTTCGGCAAAGATCAATACCGCTCATTTCGGGCATGCTAATATCGGTAACTACGAGGTTAGGATGCAGGGCTAAGGCTTTTTGCCAGCCTTCCTTACCGTTGGAAGCCTCAATAATTTGAAAAGTTTCATTTAGATTGTCTTTCAAATAAAAACGAAAATCTTCGTTATCCTCAACTAATAAAACTGTGAGTTTTTTAGCCAAACCAGTTGCGGGTTGAATCCATCCTTCATTTCCGGCATTGGCAGGCTCCGGTATACCTCCCTTGTTAGAAGGTATTTGTTCTGCTACTTCTGTAGCTAAATCAACAGGCAACAAGATGGTAAAATAGGTGCCTTGCCCTGGTTCGCTCTCTACTGATATTTCGCCGTTATGCAGACTTACAAACTCCCTGGTGATTGACAAACCTATACCACTGCCCTGATTAACCATAGAGTCGGGTATATCATTCTGAAAAAAGCGTTCAAAGATCTTTTCCTGCTTATCCAATGGGATCCCAATACCTGTATCAATGATCTTGATCTCCAGCAAATGCTTCTCAGGCGCTTTTTCAAGTACTGTGAGTAAAACGCTTACATACCCGCCCTCGGGTGTAAATTTAAATGCATTGGAAAGCAGGTTAAATATGATTCGCTCTATCTTATCATGATCAAAATTGATCACCAGCTTTTCAACTTCCGAATCAAACATAAACCGGATTTGTTTTTTCTCTGCAATGTCAGAGAAAGAATACGCCATTTCTTTGATGAAACCGATAATGTCACCGCTCAGGGCATGCAGCCGGAGCTCCTGTACTTCCATTTTCCGGAAATCAAGCAACTGGTTTACCATATTCAATAAGCGTTTCGCGTTACGGTTCACCAGTTGCAATTGATACTTTTGTTCAGTGTCTTCTGTTTGCTTCAAAATTTTATCAACCGGGGCTATGATCAATGATAAGGGGGTTCTGAATTCATGGCTTACGTTGGTAAAAAACTTAATTTTCATCATATCAAGTTCATGCATACGCCGGGCCTCCTGGCGTTCGTGCTCGATCAACAGTTTGGCTTCTTGTTTTTCTTTTTCAACCGCAAATTGTCTCTTTATTTTTTTTATTCCCCGCCGGCGCATCAAAAAAAGAACCCCAACGATGAGCAGTATGTAGATAATATAAGCTAATGTGGATTTCCAGAAAGGCGGCAGTACTTTAATTTTTAACGATATATAATCCGGATCCCATCTTCCCTCCTGACTTATCGCCCGCACTTTAAAAATATAATCGCCGCCGTCAAGATTGGTATAGGTCGCCTTGCGCGTAGTGTTATCCGCATCAAGCCAGTCCTTGTCAAAACCCTCCATCATATATTGATGCTTGACCTTATTGGGGTTGAAAAAGTTCAGCGCGGCAAATTCGATGGTAAAAACATTTTCGCTATGATTCAATGTCATTTCACGGGTTGCCGAAATTGCTTTTGACAATACCACATGTCCATTAAACTCTTCGTTAGCCACTATGCTTTTATTAAACAGTAGGAAATCGGTAAAAATCAATTTCGGCTTATTGACATTGGCATGTATACTTAGGGGGTCGAAAATATTAAAACCATGCCCCCCGCCAAAAATCAATTCCCCCTTACCGGTTTTGAGGGCTGCATACATATTGAACTCCCGGCCCTGTAGTCCATCCGTTTCGTCGAAATTTTCAAAGCTGAAAGAATAAGCAGTTTTATTAGTGCTCACCGTTATCCTACACAATCCGTTGGCTGTACTTAACCAGATTTTCCCCCGATTATCCTCCAATATATCAAGTACCGCATTGTCAGGTAAACCACTTCGCTTCGTTAACGATCTAATAATCCGGGTTTCCGGATTCAATATACTCAATCCTTCCCGAGTTGCTATCCAAATCAAACCACGACTGTCTTGGCTGATACCATTTATATTATTGCTAACTAAACTGGTTGTATCATTCTTATTTGTGCTACAATGAATAACCTTTCCTGTGTTTTTGATAAGTATATCTATGCCAGAATACCCTCCCACCCAAATATTTCCCTTCCTATCCTCAAAAATTGAGGACACGTAAGGACTCCTGATGTCAGTTTGCGAAAAGGGATGGTAAAACATTTCTTTCTTCCTGTCAAATATTTGAATCCCCGCGGCAAATGTTCCTATCCATAACTTATGCGAAGAATCTTCAAGAATGCTCCATACCCGGTTATCAGCAATGCTTCCGGCTATCTTATCATCATGTTTATAATGAATAAATTTTTTCCCGTCAAAACAATCCAGCCCGCCGAAATAGGTGCCTATCCATAATTTTTGATCATGGTCTATACATAAACTTACGATAATATCATTACTGAGGCTGTTGGGATTCCCCGCGTCGTATTTATATTGCTTAAAACTGCCCGTTTTACGATTAAAGTAAATCAGCCCCCCGCCATTTGTACCGACCCACAAATTGCCGTTTTTATCTTCAACAAATTTATTGACGTCTTCAAAAGGTAAACTTCCGGGATCCGAATCAAAGTGTCGGTAAAGCGGGAACCTGATTATATTTTTATGATAATAACTGACCCCCTGCTTAAACGTGCCGGCCCATATAATGCCTGTCTCATCTTTATAAAGATTCACACTGTTCTGACTAAGTGACTTGGCATCATCATCACGGTTCAATAAATAGCTGATCGTGAAAGCTTTTTTATCCAGAATATTTATGCCGCCATGATCTGTAGCTATCCATATCAGGTCATCATCAGCTTGAATAACATTAGTGATGATATTGGACTTAAGTTTGGCACCTACAGATTCTTTATCAATATGCCGAAAAACCCCGCTAGCAGGGCTATAATAATAGATACCTAAATCCGAGTTAGGGCTGTATAACCATAAATCGTTATTCTTATCAATGGTCAATGCGTAGTATCCGTCCTTGTTATTGATCGTCTTAGCGAAAATATCAGTTCGATAGGAAACCGTATTGCGCTTAACATCAAAGCGTTCGACGAAGCCATTCCGGTATATCAACCATATATTACCGGCCGCATCCTGGCTGATGTCTGCGATAAGACTTGAATATAAAGATGTACCGGAACGATGATCATACCGTGTGGTTGTCCTGCTTGATTCATTATACCGGTAAAGACCAGAGTCTGGACATACAAACCAAAAGTCGCTTTTCCCGCTGTGGGTTATTTTTGAAACGGCAGGATAAACCGGAAGTTTTAAAGTATTAGCCATTAACTCCATATCACTAGTAAACTGTTCCGTTTCGCGATCATAAAAACAATATCCGCTACGAGTTGATATCCATAGCTTTTTGCCCGGACCTTCAAAAATATTGGTTATAAAGTCGTCGAGAAGAGACCTTTTATCATGAGTATCGTGTTTAAATACTTTAAAGCTGTAGCCATCGTAGCGGTTAAGACCAGATGCAGTACCAAACCACATAAAACCTTCGGAATCTTTAAAAATGCAGTTAACCTGATTGTGTGATAAACCATTGCTTCTATTCAACTGCGAGAACTGATATTTACTATTTTGTGCAAAAACAGCAGGAATGGTCAATAGAAGGACAAAAAAGCTTAATGATACTTTATATCTCATAGATTTTGGACGATCGGGGTATTCATAATACTCAATTAAAAGAATAGGTTATCTGTAATTTACGGAAGATCTTTCAGATATGGATTCGTAAATATCAAATCCAGGATATATAATTTCAAACCATTGAATGATATGGAGATAATTGCATTGATCCCTATTCATAAAAAATTAAACCTACTATTAAAGTCGTTAAAGTACTGGTAAATAGCTTTGCTGGTAAAACAAATCTGTTATTATCACAAAGGGATGTCTTAAAATAAGACTGTCCCCTTGTGTGATAGTAATAATAAATATAGATGCTAATACCCAGGATTTTGCACAAGCTCGGGCGCATTTCTGTCAATCTCCGGTTGGGGAATGGGCCAGAAATCATAATTATCAGCATATTTTGTTTTTACCGACGGAAATAACGGATTTTGGACAAAGCCGTTGAGCTTCTGTGTTGCTATACCCCATCTTCTCAGGTCGAAGTAGCGGATTCCCTCCATGGCAAACTCCACACGCCGTTCGTGACGAATTTTTTCACGCAACTGCGCCTGTGACAAACCAGCGGGTAATGCCGGCATATTAACCCGTGCTCGTACCAAATTTATCGCACTGTAAACACTTGCATCGGGTCCTGCGGCTTCATTTTGAGCTTCCGCATACATCAGCAAAACATCAGCATAACGAAGTAAGACAAAGTCATTATCGCCTTTTGTTCCGTAGTCAGGATCAACCAATGCAGGATCAAGCCATTTTTTGACAGGATAATAACCCACAATCCATGAATCTTTCCCAGGAGTACCCACGGCATAAGATCCTGTAAATGGCCAGCCCTGGGCTTTTGTATCGCCAGGAAAAAACAGGGTCATCCGCATCCGCGGGTCCCTGTTATCATAGGGTTTTCCCTTTACATAAACGGCGGAGTTGATGGTGTCTTTACCATCCGCAGCTTCATATTCATTAACCAGGTCCTGCGTACCCAGTTCACCTTTCCAGCGCAGCAAAGAAACGCTGATGCCATTATCCTGATGAGAGAGGTTCGGCAGTTGGTATTTCACCGAAAACATGATCTCAGGGCTGTTGTTTTGAGCCGGTTTATAGAAGTTACCCGGGTAAGAATTACTCAAAGAGAATTTTGCACCGGTTATAATTTGATTGGCGAGGGTGGCGGCCTCTGTATACTTCTTCTCGAACAACAAAGCCCTAACTTTATATCCCTGCGCGGTACCCTTAACCGCATGCCCGCTGCTGTATGCAACATCCGGCAAACCGGCTATTGCCAGGTCCAGGTCGGCCTCAACCAACTTTAAAACATCGGCCCTGGTTGACTTGGCCATATGCTTCGTGTAATCAAGGGTATATGGATCTGCTGTGGTGATGATAACATTGCCGTACAAAACGGCAAGCCAATAATAATTAAAGGCCCGGAGAAAATACCCTTCGGCTTTGTACTGTTTTAATTTATCACCGGTAAGCACCCTATCTACATTAGCCAAGAAATAATTAATGGAAGCTATGGCCCTGTAATTATTAACATAGTATGATGATTGATAAAGATTATAGGTATCAAAAACACCAGCTGATAGCCCTGAAGATAGCGCACTTGTTCCACCGCTGTAGTTATATTGCCCATAAGAGTTATCACTAAAATTATCCCAGGCCACAACCTGGTACTGCGAAGTTGAATAGCTTCCTCCCTGAGCGTATAGAAAGTTGTAACATCCTGTCAAAGCAAGATCTGCATCGCTTTCAGTTTTCCAGAAATTCTGTGTAGATATTTTATCGGGCGGATTAAGGTTCAATGAACTTTTTTTACAGGATGCCAGCATGACTGATAACATGATCAGCATGACTATATACTTATTGTAAAGATTCATAATCGTAAGCGTTAATTGGTTTAAAGTTTAATGGATGCACCAAAGGTTATAGTCCTGTTCTGAGGGTAGGTTACATAGGTGCCATCTCCTACCCGTTCAGGATCCAATCCCGGATATTTACTAATGGTGAATACGTTGTCAGCAGCTACAAAAACGCGAAGGCCCTTAATTGAGATTTTGTTTAGTAAGGCTGTTGGAAAGGTATATCCAAGCTGAACACTCTTTAACCGGACAAAGGAAGCATCCTTCAGGAAGTAGGTTGAGGGATAATTCTGTACGGCAGCATAACCATCAGCAACGTATATTTTAGGCATGGTGTTAGAATGATTGGTCGGTGTCCACCGGTTCAGCCAGTCGGTGGTTGGTACCGAGCCTTGCCGGAAGGGTTCTATCCCCCAGCCGTTAACATAGGCCTTCTGCCCCTGCGAACCATAGATCTGTGCGCTAAAATCGAATCCCTTATAGCCGGCGCCCAAATTTGCTGAGTACTGATAAGATGGAAACTTTCCGCCAACATAGGTTCTGTCATTAGCATCAATTTTCCCATCGCCGTTAACATCCTTTATTTTTAAATCGCCGGGAGTGGGTGTAACCGGTTGTTTGGGGGAATTGTCAATCTCGGCCTGAGACTGGAATATACCGCCCCAAACATACATATAATAGGCATCAAGCTCATGCCCTTCTTCCCTGATGGTATGATCGCTAATGTCCTTTGATCCGTATTTTTCAAGCTTGTTTTTGTACGTTTGCAGGTTTAATCCTACGGTATAGGTAAAATCTTTACCAATCCTGTCATTGTACTGAACAGCAAATTCGAAGCCCTTATTCCTCAGGGCGCCATCATTTATGGTTGGCGCGTTCAGGCCGATGTAGTAAGGCACTTGTGAACCCCTTAAAATATCGAAGGTGTATTTATTGAAATAATCCGCAGAAATAACCAGCTTATCATTAAATACATTCATATCAAGACCAATGTCAACTACCCGTGTAGTTTCCCAGGTAAGGTTGGGGTCAACCAATGTGTTGGAAACAAAACCAGAAGTAACTGTGCTGCCAAAAGCATAATTAGCGCCCGATAATGTGGACTGATAGGGATATGTTCCGATATTCTGATTACCTAATTGCCCCCAGGAACCGCGGATCTTCAAATCATTTAACCAGGAAATATCTTTCAGGAAATTTTCTTTTGAAATTCTCCATCCGCCCGAAAATGAGTAAAAGGTTCCATAACGGGTATCAGATGGCAATCTGGATGTTCCGTCATATCTGATACTGGCGCTGAGTAAATATTTGTCTTCGTAATCGTAATTGGCACTGCCATATAAAGAACTGATCGCCCACGCCGAAGATGTGCCACTGTTGGTCTGTCCGTCAGAAGGTCCCGCGTCAAGTTCTCTCAAAAAATTTGTTACATATTGAGTCCTTGATGCATTGATGTTACTGGCAGTATTTTTCTCCTGCTGAAAGCCTGCAAATGCGGAAAAATTGTGAGCTCCGATACTCTTTTTATAGGTCAGCTGGCTGTAGTAAACGGTATATAAATTATCCGAATTACCTACATTAAGACCTGGAACTCCGTCATCAAGGTTTCCGGCCGGGCTCATATCACTATAATAATACGTAGGTATGATTGGCCTGAAATCATTGAATTTGTAAGTTCCGTAATTAAATCCGGTTTTATTTTCCCATCGCAGCCCCTTGAAAAGGTCAATATCCAGTGACAAGTTACCTTGCAAATATTTGTCATCTCCTCTGGTACGAATATCCTCACCAACAATTGCCGCCGGATTTTTATTGCCCAGCTCATTGGAATAGGCTTTCTTGATCCATTTACCATCAACCTGAGCCGGATACAACGGAGATTGCGCCAGCGCTGAAAGGAATTGGTCGCCTGCTCCATTTTCAGGCGCGAGCTTTTTGCCATACCGCATCTGTATATCACTTCCAAAAGTTATCCTCTTATTAAGCTTTGAGCTTAAGCCGAGAGAAAGCGTATATTTTGAATAATCAAACCCTCTCATCACACCGGGCTGATTGGTAATACCAATACCTAGACTATAGGTTGTGCTATCTTTACCTCCGCTCATGTTCAAATAGTGATTTTGTGTATAGGCGGTACGGAAAATATCGTTAAGCCAGTTATGGTTAGGATATTTTACCCTGTCTGTGGCATTTTGATATAAATCGATCTGAGCCTGTGTATACAGTGGGGCCAATGAAGAATTGGTACGGGCTTCATTCGATAGTTGCATATACGTTGCGGAGTTGGTTACCACATCAGGTAGTTTTGTAGCAGTAGAAATGCCGAAATTGTAAGCGTATTGAATCGAAAGACTCCCGGCTTTACCTCTTTTGGTTTTTACAACAATTACACCATTTGCACCGCGTGACCCGTAGATGGCCGCAGAGGAAGCATCCTTTAATACCGAGATCGATTCAATATCATTCGCGTTCAATACATCCAGGCTCCCCGGAAGCCCGTCAACAATAACCAGAGGATTTGAACCCGCGCCACTAAAGGTGCCTGTCCCCCTGATGGTAAGCTGTACATTTTCGGCCCCCGGCTCGCCCGAGCCCTGAACAACCTGTAAACCGGGAAGCTTGCCTTGTAATAATGTTGTCGGCGAAGTGGCCACCCGTTTGTTCAGTTCGTCCCCCGAAACTGTTACGACAGCACTGGTCAACTTATGCTTACTTTGTGTGCTGTACCCTACAACGACTATCTCATTGATGCTTTTAGGCTCTGCTATTAACGTGACATTCAACTCGCTTGTATTTCCGACAACGACTTCTTTGTTGATATATCCGATATATCTGAATAACAGCACAGCTTTTTCATTGGGGACGCTCAGTCTGAACTTACCCTCTGTATCGGTGACCGTACCATTGCTGGTTCCTTTGATCAAAATACTAACGCCAATTAAGGGTTGCCCTCTTTCGTCAGTAACTTTTCCCGTTATAGTAACTGGAAAATTGTCATTTTTTGAAATTTTGGCCACTATATTGAGCCTTCCCTTGCTTTTTGCATACAATGTATCAGAAACACATAGTATAACAAACAGCAACCCGAATGTATACTTCATTAACTTATAAAGCACATTGTAGTTCCGTAAAATTTTATTCATAAATTGGTTTTTATAGAATGGTTTAACAATGGGAATCCCCCCGGGGGTATTCCAGGAATGAACAGGCGTGTTCACGACACATCCTGCTTTTTTTCAACTGCTGTTTTTATTTTTCCATAATATGGGGTTTAAGGGTTAAATCGGTTGTCTATCTAATTTGGTTTTTGGGTACCTTCACTTACCGTTATTTACAAAGGCGGTATTCGTAATCAAGTACAAAGTCTGTTAAACGACTCCAACATACCAGCACGCGTTTTGCATTAAATGGTATAATGGCAGGGACTTCTCCTATTTAATTGAGGTTCTTCTTTTCATAATATGTATCTATCGTTGCCCCTTCGGCTATTTTAAATGCTATCGATACTTCCATTGGCACAAACGGCAAATGCAAGGACACTTAATCAATTATTTTAAGAGAAGTGCTTCTTTATATTGGTTAAGTCAAACCTACATTAAAGCAGCTATCCAAAATTTGATTGAAATAGACTTTTTTTTGTAAAAAACCGACTTTAGTATATTTAAAACATTCATATACATTTATATATGTTCTGATAATTTGCATATTTGTAACCCAGATGATCAAAAGAAATCTACAGCATACTTTTTCACTCCTGAACGTCGACTACGTAAAGCTTGATTCGAAATGGAATTACAGGAATGTGATCAGCCCTTATTACCGGCTCTATTATATCGACGAGGGCGAGGGCGAAATATCAGGCGCAGACAGTTTACTCAAGCTTGAACCCGGTTATCTGTATATCATTCCGAGCTTCACCTTATGTAACCTAACTTGCAGTCGTTATCTGGGGCAATACTTTGTTCAGTTTTTCGAGGATTCGATCGACGGAAGTTCATTTTTCGCCAATAACAGGACTTTATTGAAAACAGAGGCCACGGAAATGGATGTTAACCTTTTTAACAGGCTGCTTCAAATTAATCCCGGCAGGGGAATTAATCGGTCTGATAACCCCAAAGTTTATGAGAAGGATATTTATTACAAAGAATATCAGGAACTTAACAACCAGCAAAACACTTCAGTATACCTGGAAACCCAGGGTATCCTGATGCTGTTAACCTCCAAATTCCTGAATCCTCAGCTATTCAAACATCCGGAGCGTAAACTTATCCCGCTAAAAATTGCGGAAACCTTAAATTATATTCTCGTCAATTTACACCTGGATCTTTCGGTGCAGCAACTCGCATCCCGCGTTAATCAAAATGCCGATTATTTTTCAAGGCAGTTTAAACAGCATACCGGAACCAGGCCCTTGAATTATATTAACGAAAAACGTATTGAGCGGGCACAGTATCTGATGGCAACGAGTAGAATATCTTATTCAGAAATTTGCATTCAAACGGGATTTGATAACCTCTCTTATTTTTCCAAAACCTTCAAAAAGCTGACTGGCATGTCTCCCAGCGAATATAAAAAACAGATGTACCTGGTTGGTTTTAATCATTAGCCAATGAGGTAATGGCAGAGGAAATATAACTGTTATTAAAGAATTTAAGATCAGTAGAGTCTGCGTAACCCCTGCAATGTTTTTATAAGCGCCGGAGCCATAAACGGTCAACGTACAATAGCTTGTGCAATCCATCCGTTTTATTTCAACGTTAACCAGCATTAAATAAAACAGTTACAATAAAAACCAAAACATAAATTTTTATTTAATAACCTGGATTCTTTTTGCCAATTCGCATTTCCCCGTAGGCAAAAAGTCGGTTTTTTACAAAAAAAAGTCCCATTAGGTCAATTATTTAGATATTATTTCAAAGAAATTTGATTTATCAATTATTGATGGGAATACATCGATTGCGGATCAACCAATTACAGATAAAGCGACTTGTCGAACCTTAATAACATTTTGGATGGCAGGTCAGTATAGCTATTTATTACCAATCACCAAATCCAATTATGAAAAGAAGAACATTAATAAAAGGCTTAGCCACAGGATTATCATCCTTATATTTGTCTAAGCTTTATGGAAACAGCCTGTTAACCCCGTACTCAAAGGCTCCTATTGCTTCCGGTCCTTTTAAACCCGATTGGGATTCATTGGCTCAATATCAGGTACCTGAGTGGTTTCGCGACGCTAAGTTTGGCATGTGGGCACATTGGGGGCCGCAATGCCAACCCGAACGCGGCGACTGGTATGCCCGTGGTATGTACCAGGAGGGCAGCGATCAATATAAATACCATATTCAAAAATACGGGCATCCTTCAAAATTTGGCTTCAAGGATGTGATCAATGAGTGGAAGGCCGAGAACTGGGATCCCAATGAGTTGGTTGGTCTTTATAAACGTGCCGGTGCGAAGTATTTTATGGCCCTGGCCAATCATCACGATAATTTCGATCTCTACGACAGTAAATATCAAAGCTGGAACTCCACCAAACTAGGGCCTAAAAAAGACCTGGTTGGCGGCTGGGCAAAAGCTGCCAAACAACACGGTCTGCCTTTTGGCGTAACGGTACATGCATCTCACCCATGGACCTGGTACGAAGTTGCCCAGCGAGCGGATAAAACCGGACCTTATGCGGGCATACCCTATGATGGCAAGCTCAGCAAAGCGGATGGCGCAGGTAAATGGTGGAATGGTTATGACCCACAGGAGTTATATGCTCAAAACCATGCTTTAAGCGAGGACAGTCTTAACGATGACAGCATGGGACGGCATTGGGATTGGAGTAACGGTGCCAGCGTACCCAACAAAGCTTATTGCGACAAATTTTTGAACCGCACCATAGAACTGATAGATAAATACGGTCCGGAGCTCATTTACTTTGATGATACAGCATTACCTCTTTGGCCGGTAAGCGATGCTGGCCTGAAAATAGCGGCACATATGTACAATACCAGTATTAAAAAGCACGGTAAACTACAAGCGGCATTGTTTGGCAAAGTATTGAATGAGCAACAGCGCAAATGCATGATATGGGACATAGAGCGTGGGCAGAGCAACCAAATAGAATCCCTGCCGTGGCAAACTGATACTTGTATTGGTGCTTGGCACTATGACCGTCGCATATTTGATAATAAACATTACAAAAGTGCCAAAACGGTAGTACATACTCTGGTTGACATCGTAAGTAAAAATGGCAACTTACTCTTAAACATACCATTACGTGGCGATGGCACCCTTGATAGCGAAGAACGTGCTGTAGTTGAAGGTATAGGTGCCTGGATGCAGGTTAACAGCGAAGCAATTTATGGCACCCGCCCCTGGAAAATATTTGGAGAAGGCCCGGCAACAGATTCAGCGGCACCTATCAATGCACAGGGTTTTAATGAAGGCAAGGGAAAGCCATTTGGAGCACAAGATATCCGGTTTACTACAAAGGGTAAAACCCTTTACGCCACTATGCTGGGTTGGCCTGCCGGGAACGAAGCCCTTGTTAAAAAATTGGCCAAAGGTAATGAAGTGGGTAATGTAGCCAGCGTAAGCCTACTTGGAAACGATAAATTGAGCTTTGAGCAGACTGAAGCGGGCCTCAAAGTAAAACTGCCGGAACAGGCTCCGGGTAAAGATGCATTCGTTTTAAAAATAGAGGGAGCTATTTAATCGGTATATGAATCTAAAAATTTGCTACGTCCTGATTACTGCCGTTTCATTAGCAGCTCCTTCTTTTGCACAAACTTTTAAACTGGTATCGCCGGATAAAAAAAATATTGTGGAGATAAATAACCGTAACAATCTGCAATATACTGTTTCCAGCAATGGATTGACCATTATCCACCCTTCCTCACTCGGTTTCGAATTTAAAGATGAGCCAGCTATTGGCAACAGTATGACCGTAACCAATCATGTGGAACATTCTGTTAACCAAAACTGGATACCGGTGGTAAAAACAAAGCACAGTACCGTAGCTGATAGTTATAATGAACTGGAACTATCGCTGGTAGAAAAATCAGGCCCCATGCGCCGGATGAATATCTGGTTCAGGGCTTATGATGATGGTATCGCCTTTCGTTATCAATTATTTGGTGCTGATAAAATCGGCGACCGGCAGATCATAAAGGAACTTACCAGTTTCAGCTTACCGGCAGATGCAAAGACCTGGGTGGCAGACTATGGTAGTTATACATCTTCCCAGGAGAGTGAATTCCAACCCAAAAACCTAAACCATATCACAGAAAAAACAATTGCCGGCTTACCACTTTTAATTGAATTGGATCAGCATCATTACACGGCCATTACAGAAGCTAATATCGATAACTATCCGGGATTCTATATAGGGGCCCTAAAAACAGACACTGTTTCAACGGATAAAATTGACCTGATCACCAAATTATCACCACTGCCTGGTGAAAGTGAGAACGGGATTAAAGCGCGTTTCGCTAATAATCTGCTTACACCCTGGCGTGTCGTTATGCTGGCTGGTTCACCCGGTAAATTAATTGAATCGGAGCTGATACAGAACTTGAACCCACCCTGCGCGCTAAAAGATGCAAGCTGGATCAAGCCAGGCATGAGTGCCTGGGATAACTGGTGGAGCGGCGAGGTAAAAATGGACATGTCAACCATCAAGAAGTATATAGACCTGGCATCGGCACAGCACTGGCCTTATATGCTCATTGACTGGCAATGGTATGGGCCATTTAATAAGCCGGAGGCCGATATTACTAAACCAGCCCCACAATTGAATATGCCCGAGATTTTAGCTTACGCTAAAGCCAAAAAGGTTAAATGCTGGCTTTGGTTATACAGCTCTGATGTTAACCGGAATGACAATTTTGAAAAAGCTTTCCCAATTTATGAGCAATGGGGTATTGCCGGGGTTAAAATTGATTTTATGGACCGGGACGATCAGCAAATGATAAACTGGTATCGCCGTATCATCAAAACAGCCGCACAATATCATTTGATGGTTGATTTTCATGGCGCTTTTAAACCGGATGGAATCATGCGTACTTATCCTAACATGATTACACGGGAAGGTGTTTTAGGCGAAGAATATTCCAAGTTTTCAACCAGGATAACAGCTGGACATAATACCACCTTGCCATTTACCCGCATGCTGGCTGGTCCGATGGACTATACGCCTGGTGGTTTTTTAAATGTAAAAAAGGAGGAGTTCAGAAAAGGCAGTCCTACGCAGGTGATAAACAGCCGCTGCGCTGAGCTGGCAAAATTTGTGATTTATGAAAGCCCTTTTACGGTTTATTGTGATGCTCCTGAGCACATTTTAGGGCAACCAGGTGCCGACTTTTTAATGAGCATACCTACTGTTTGGGATGACACAAAAGTACTTGGCGGATACCCGGGGCAATATATCATTATAGCCAAAAGAAGCGGGAAAGATTGGTATATCGGCGCCATGACCAACGACACTGAAAGAACATTACAATTGAAACTGGATTTTTTACCATCGGGTAAATATACTTTATCGTCCTGGGCCGATGTGTTATCTGCACCGCAAAGTCTAACCCGGTCAAAAAAAGCGGTATCTGCGAATTCCGTGATCAATATCCGTTTGGACACTGCGGGAGGATGGGTGGCTAAGATCATGGCAAATAATTAAGCATAACGTTTTCCTTCAGAAAAGAAACATAAAATATAATTATCCAATCATGGCAAAGAATACAGCGCTTTTTCCTTTTATTCTGATAACCAGCTTGTTTTTTTTATGGGGTTTTGCGCATAACCTTGACCCCATATTAATACCACACCTAAAAAAGTCGTTTACGCTCACAACCGTTCAGGCTACACTGGTGGATTCTGCGGTGTTTATTGCCTATTTTTTGATGGCTTTACCAGCTGGATTCATCATGAAAAAGTATGGCTACAAAACAGGCGTCATAACCGGCCTCCTTGTTTTTGCCTTTGGTTCCTACTTATTTATACCGGCAGCCAATACCCAACAGTACGTATTTTTCCTGGTGGCCCTATTTATCATTGCCTGTGGGTTAACCATTTTAGAAACGGCGGCCAACCCCTATGCTTCTTCATTAGGCGATCCCGCAGCTTCTACACAAAGGCTTAATTTTGCGCAATCATTTAACGGACTGGCTGCAACCCTGGCGCCTATCATTGGCGGACGTATTATATTGACCAAAGGCTATACTCCCGCACAATTAAACCACATGACAGAACAGGGTCGTAAACTTGCACTGGCTGCCGAAGCATCCTCCGTAAAAATGCCCTATTTTATACTGGGCAGCGTACTGGTATTCATCGCCATCCTTTTTGCCTTTACGCGTTTGCCCAAAATTCTTCACCATGAGGGGCATGCAGCCAGTAAAAATATTTTCCACGTGCTAAAGCACCGTCATTTAGCCTGGGGAGTTACCGCTCAGTTTTTTTATGTTGGGGCCCAGGTTTGTGTATTTAGTCTGTTTATTTTGTATGCAACAAAGTCAGCCGGTCTTTCAGAGGTAGAGGCAACCTACTATTTGGGTATATGTGGTGCTGCCTTTTTGATCGGTAGGTTTATTGGTACATTTTTGATGAGGTACTACAGTTCAGCAACTTTGCTGGCGATCTATGCGGGCATTAATATTTTCCTCTGCGTCATCGCCATTTTAAATCATGGTATGATTACAGTTTATGCAGTCATTGGTATCTGCTTCTTTATGTCCATTATGTTCCCAACCATTTTCGCACTGGGTATAAAAGATTTAAAGGCAGATACCGAATTCGGCAGCAGCCTAATCATTATGTCCATCGTTGGCGGCGCCGTTTTGCCGAGAGTATTCGGTTATATCAGCGATGTAACTGGTAATATTCAATTTGGCTATGTGGTGCCCTTACTTTGTTTTCATATAGTGGCCTATTTTGGAATCAAAGGCCATCGCATAGGCGTGAAGCCTGAAAATTTACCGGTTTCTCCTATCCTTTAAATTTAATTCCTTCTCATATGCAAAAAATCAATCTGCCTAAAGTAATTTTTGGAACCAGTGGATTAGGGAATTTATATGTAACACTTTCAGATGAGGTTAAATGTGCTATTATTGCCGAAAGCATCAGGTATTCTCCTAAACCAGCTGTATTTGACTCTGCCGGAAAGTACGGTGCAGGGCTCGCGCTCGAATCATTGGGTAGATCTTTAGCGCAATTGAATATAAATCCATCGGATGTACTGATCAGCAATAAATTGGGTTGGCTTCGCACTACGTTAAAAACACCCGAGCCAACTTTTGAACCGGGTGTTTGGCGCGATCTGAAATACGATGCCGTTCAGCGAATAAGCTATGAGGGTATCCTGGAGTGTTATGAACAAGGGAATGAACTGCTGAACGGTTACACGGCGGAGCTGGTTTCCGTACATGATCCCGACGAATACCTTGCGGCAGCAAAGGACGAGCCGGACCAGGCACAACGTTATCGGGATATATTGGACGCTTATTGCGCATTGAATGAATTAAAACGGCATGGCAAAGTGAGGGGTATTGGCGTGGGGTCAAAGGATTGGCGAATTATCAAAAAAATATCTGATGATGTAAAACTCGATTGGGTCATGATAGCCAATAGCATGACGGTTCACAGCCATCCCCGGAAGTTAGTCGAATTTATGCGTGAGCTCGAAAAGCAAGGAGTCCAGATCATCAATTCCGCTGTTTTTAATGGTGGCTTTTTAACTGGGTCTGCTTATTACAATTACAGGTTAACTGATCCGGTAAAAGACAAACATTTGTACCATTGGCGGGAGTTGTTTTATGGCTTATGTGCAGATTACAAAATAAAACCCGCGGATGCATGTGTTGCCTTTGGACTAAACGCGCCAGGTGTTAAAAGCATTGCCCTTAATACAACCAATGTAGAGCGGGTGCCCCAAAATGTTGCTTTAGCTTATTTAACGATCCCGGCACAATTTTGGAAAGAAATGAAAGCATGCGGTTTAATTGACGGATCGTACGCTTCCGCCTACCTTTAAAAAATAAATATCACCATGAAAAGATACTGTTTGGCCCTTGATTTAAAGGATGATCCACAATTGATAGCAGAGTACGAGCATTGGCATAAGGCAGAAAATAGCTGGCCCGAAATACGCAAAAGCATACTGGATGCCGAAATTCGGGATATGCAGATCTATCGTACGGGTAATCGTTTGTTTATGATCATGGAGACAAGCGATCATTACAACGCCGAAAAAAAAGAACAATTGGACGCACTTAATTCCGTAGTACAGGAATGGGAGCGGCTCATGTGGAAATTTCAACAACCCTTGCCCTGGGCCAAAGAGGGGGAAAAATGGGTAGTTATGGAACAGATTTTTCAGCTTTAACCATAAATCATATGCGATCAATAGTTTGTGAAGAACCGGGAAAATTGGTTCTCAAAGAAATGGAAAGACCTGAAATAAAAGAAGGACATGCCCAGATCAGAATCAGAAGAATAGGTGTTTGCGGTACGGATCTGCATGCCTTTGAAGGCACACAACCTTATTTTAATTATCCCCGCATCCTGGGACATGAACTTTCAGGGGAATTAGTTGAGCCTAACGGCGCGCCGGGTTTTAAAAAGGGAGAGATCGTTACCTTCATCCCCTACTTTAACTGTGGTATTTGTATTGCCTGCAGATCTGGAAAACCTAACTGCTGTGTTAAAATTAATGTTTGCGGCGTTCATGTGGATGGAGGAATGGCCGAATACCTGAACATACCGATCTATTCACTGGTTCATGGTGATGGCCTAAGTTATGATGAGCTGGCGTTAGTAGAACCCCTCGCGATAGGTGCGCACGGAATCAGGCGGGCAGATGTAAAGCCAGGTGAATATGTATTGGTTATAGGTGCCGGTCCCATAGGTCTCGGAATAATGGAGTTTGCCCGCATTGCAGGAGCCAAAGTAATTGCCATGGATCTCAACATCAAAAGACTTGAATTTTGTAGAGATAGACTGAAAGTAGATCATATTATTAACGTTTCGACCGAAGATATACTGGAACGACTCACTGCAATAACACAAGGAGACATGCCCACAGTGGTGATTGATGCCACAGGCAGCTTGAAAGCCATTAATAATGGCTTTAACTATATGGCCCATGGAGCCAGATATGTCCTGGTCGGCCTGCAAAAAGGAGACATTAGCTTGAGCCACCCGGAGTTTCACAAGCGCGAGGCAACATTGATGAGCAGCCGAAATGCAACCCGCGAAGATTTTGAGCATGTTATTTCCTCCATGAAAAAAGGGCTGGTACAACCAGCTAATTATATTACTCATCGCGTGCCATTCAACCAGGTGACAGATGAATTTGAAAGCTGGCTTGATCCTGCAAACGGCGTAATTAAAGCAATGATAGAAGTGTAAACAAAATCATTAATAAATCATAGCTATCTAGCAAAAACCGGCAATCTTAACATAGAATTAATCCATTAAAATTATCAAAAGAATAACACCCTCCTTATGCGTTTTTATCCTTGCAATAGGCACAGTAAATTTAGCAAAGGGCCAGCAATACGTGGCTGAAGAACAAAAATCAGGCAATTAGATAAATATTGGACAATACTTCCGGAGAAAAACAAAAACGACACGATTGCCCTCAAAAAATATGGACCAAAGAATATGACGTGGACAACCCCAATGAGAGAGTGAATACAAGAAAACAAATTCTGGATATTCTTAAAGGAGGCCGTATATTTCTTAAAGTTAAACGTGATATAGAGCGCATAACTATCAATGGACTAATTGCAGTGTTTATGGGATCCGAAACGGAGTTTTTGTGGAGACACGGCTACACCTTTGAAGAGACGATTTAGGAACATATGGGTTAAACAGACTAGCGCATGGAAATTGGTGGCCAGGCAAGCAACAACCGTTTGCTCCACTAGTTTTATGACAGCGGGCATTTGTTCCTTACTATAAGTTATAAGTGATTAAAATTAAAACAATCAACACCTGTTCGTCTGCCGAAGGTTTTTTTCAATTATTTTTTCTTATCCATATATTCGATCACGGTTTCTGGCTAACAAAAATAATTGTTGTTAATGGCCATAGCGGCAGATCAACGTCAAGTTCAATTTATCAAATGGTAAATTGTTATGTGATGATGCAATTAACAATGTAGCAGGTTATTGATTTTAATGGTGCCGAACTCAGCAAATACATTGCAGGTTTATGGTTACTTGAAATCAAACCATAAAGTTCCTTGCACCGGGGTATAGTTTAACTGAATATTCTTCTGGCTTTGCGGCCCTAACTTATCTGCCGGTTGAAATTTTGTACCAATGGCACTGATGCTATTCAAAAAGCCTAAACTGCCTTCAGGAAATGGCGGATTGGTATTTTCATTTGTCGCACCCGCTGCTTTAACCGGCTTTAACATTTGAAAAAAGATATTCTCATCTTCGGTATACACGGTAAAAGGGGCTTCCTTATTTTCGATGGTAACCCAGTATATATTGGCGTGATAACCTTTAAACTCGGGGTAATCCCATCCTTCGCCGGTTATAGTGTTATTATATGCTTTATGCCAAACACCAAATTGCTGACCTTTGAGTCTATTCTTCCAAACCCGATATGGGCCCCGTCCTTCCCATTCCATCCCGGTAATTTCCCCCTCGGGATAGTCAAATGTAATGCCTGAAAAATCAAATTCTCCTTTTTGGTTGTAGCTATAATTTAATTTAGCTGGTTTGCCAGGACTAAATGTCCATCTCACATTAAACTGTTGTCCACCTTCATATACCGGTTCAACAATGTAATCATATCCTGCGAAATAATGGTTTAGCGTTTTAAGTGTATATTTTGCACTCGTCAGTACAGGGCCGTTAGATAAGGAGATTTTAGTTTTTGACGTATTCACTTTTTGTAAATATCCTGTTTGGGTATCAAAATAATACGTTAGCATACCGGCCTTTATAATAAGACTTCCACTTTCCTCTGAGACCTCAATTTTAGAGGATGATCGTGCAACCCTATTTTTAAAGGTATTTCCAGGTAATTTGAGCGGCCAGGTCCAAGTGAAAATTTCTTTCTTAAACAGGTCGGTCGCGGTCACATATAGTACATCACTGTTTTTTTTGTCGGCCGGTAAATTTAGCTGCAAAAATCCTTTAGCACCCGGCTCCAGATTTACAGGTTCTGCATTCCCCTGCGCATTTGTCTTAGTTTTTAAGTGAGCATTGTCCGGAGGAGGCAAAGTCACCAATTTCCAGGTGAATGAGCATCTGTTTAAATTGGTATATATATAGCGGTTCTCGACAGCCAGTCTGCCATCAAAATTTTGGGGAATATAAGTATTTTCCAACACCACTGGCGACCATATTTCTTTGATAGCATAAAAGCTGCCTTCCTTTTCGCGGTGCGGGCCCAATATGCCATCCGGCGCGGCATTGCCCTGAATATCTATTCGCCCATTTTTATCCGTGCGTGCTACTCCCTCGTCATGGAATGACCATAAAAAGCCACCTGCGGTATGGGGATGTTTCATCATCAGGCTCCAGAAATCATCAAGTCCGGCACCATGCCCCCCGTCCTGCAAACCATGCATAAATTCTGTCGGAAAAAAAACTTCTTTACCGTATAGCACCGAATTTTCAATGTAATTATAATCAGGGTAGTGTTTGGTATCCGTTCCGTTAAATTTTTCCCAGGGATGGATAACTAATCGCTGCTGCGGATCATATTTGACATATTCCCCATCCAGATCTGTATTAAAACCGCCTTCGTTACCATTATCCCAAATAACGATACTTGGATGGTTTACATCTCTTACCACCAGTTCTTTTACCAGCTTTTTCCCAACTTCTGTATCATATTTAGCCTGCCAGCCCGTTAACTCATCCAGTACAAAAAGTCCTAGTGAATCGCAAACATCCAGAAAATGCTGATCGGGAGGATAATGTGACATTCTAACTGCATTCATATTCATTTCTTTCATGAGCCGTACATCAAGCAGGCTGATATCCTTACTCAGCGTACGACCCGATTCCGGCCATTCACTATGTCTGCAAACTCCCTTAAAAATTACTTTCCTGCCGTTAACATAAAAGCCATCATTCGGCCTTAATTCTGCAGTGCGAAAACCAAACCGTTGCTTTATACGGTGAGTCACACCTTTATCATTGCTAACAGACACCAAAAGGTTATACAAATTTGGCAGCTCAGGATTCCAAGGAAGAATATTGTTTACTCGTTGTTGTAGTCTTACCTTCTGTTGCCCCATATGTACTGTTGTACTAAATGGCAAGCCAACTGACTGCCCGTTAAGTTTTTGTACTTGTGCGATTATCTTATAATGACTTCCTTCGCTATTCGCAAACACATCAACTGTTAATAAGCCGTTTGCTTTAGCGTCAAGAGCAATCCTATCTATATAAGTTTTAGGGACGATCTCCAAGTAAACAGGGCGGAAGATGCCACCAAATAACCAGAAATCGGCTTTACGTTCTGCTTGATTAACCGATTCATTAGAAGATCTTTTACCTACAGTTACCTCAAGCAGGTTGTCGCTATCGTAATTAAGCAAATGGGTTACATCGTATTTAAATCTATAAAAACCACCTTGGTGTATAGGGCCGGCAAGGTGTCCGTTAATCTTCACCTCCGTTTCGGTCATTGAGGCTTCGAAAACGATAAAAACATTTTTACCCTTCGCCAATGGGATTGTCTTAAAGCGATATTTATATTTACCCTGTTCTTCTGGATTTTGCGTGTCTTTATAATAATTATAAGTACCAAATCCTTGCAGTTCCCAGTTTGATGGAACTGCAATCTTATTCCAGGAACCACTTTTTTGTCCGCTGTTGATATAAAAATCCCAGTTGACCGTATGATCCTTATCTGTGCCTGATAAATATTGATATTGTGTTTCCTGGGCCGTTGCTTCTAATGCAATTATTGAAAATACCACCCATAAAATCAACGTAATACATTTCTTAAACCAACTATGTTTTTCCATTATTGCTTTAAACCAGATCATGCACCGTCAGTTTATCTTAAATATATCAGCTTTTAACTAAAAAATTCACTTATTCTAAAAATCCTTTAACAAGTATTTTCCGGTTCGTAATAACTTATCTCTTATAGATAATATAAGTTAATCCTTTTTGTGCTATCTCATAACGACCGCCCGAACTTCCATTTTTATACTACTACACTCCTGTACAATTACAGTAATCTTAGCATTGATAATCCATTTGATTTATTTTTGGGTAATTCCTCTCCATTCATCTGTTCTGAAAGGCACAGCTGGTAAACCATCTTTATTAATAAGGTTGCAAACGGGATTATCGGCCCAGGCGTAACGTACAGCAACCGGAACTTCTACCTTATCCGAGCTTACAATTACTTGATCGCCTTCTATTCTCGCTGACGCCCAATAAAACTTTTTATCATTTCCGGCGATAGTAAACCCTCGTAACGTGGCACTGTCCCTGGTTGCAAGCCCCGGGCCTGTACAAGTAAAATTTATAATTACGCTATTGCCTTTAATAACATGTTTTTTGTAGAGAGGACCTGATGCGCAGATATCATACCTGTATGCTTTTTTTTCCGCCACCAGTGCTAATCTGCGGCCAACTTCCTGTTTATTAAGTGGATGGATACTGTTAACCTCCCCGATATCTATTGTACAGGCCATGCCTGTATTTGGCTGTGATAGGGTTAGTGCCTGTGCTTCTCTTAATTCCGCCCATTCGCTTTCAGCCGGAAGCAAATCCGTTTTCCTGAAATTAGCCAACTGTACATATAAAAATGGTAGATCTCCCTGATGCCATCGCTGTCTCCAGTCGGAGATCAGCATTGGAAACAATTTTCTGTAATGGTATGCAGCCGAATCATTTGCCTCTCCCTGATACCAGATAAATCCTTTGAGCCCAAAAGGAATCAGCGGATTAATCATAGCATTGAACAGTAATGCCGGGTGATACTGATAATTGCGCATTTTAGGAATTGGTGACTCCATATCTTTTTTATATAGCCATTTTTCCGCCAAAGAAATCTTCAAATGTCCATTAGTAATATAAATATCTTCGGCCGGAGGATTTAACCCACCGCCTCCCCACAGCATGGCTATTCTGAGTGAAACAACGTTTTCTCCGTGTTTAACGAGACTGGAAGGAATTGTATAAAACTGCTTTCGATCGTTATTCCAAATAGATCTGCATATTTCAGCGCCGTTGAAATAAAGCGAATAGTTCGTTTCAGGGTGACCAATATTGAGTACCAAATCTTTTCCTACAAAAGAAGGCGGTAGCTCAATTTTTTTTCGCAACCACATTATACCCTCATATTTTCCAATCCCAAAATCTTTCACCAAGCGGGGCATCTCTACGCCATTCCAATCAGTGTCCTTAAATTCCGGCAAAGGAGTGATCTTGTCCGCATTTTCCTGGGGATGATAAACGATATCCCAAAGTCGTATCATATCCAGACTATCCTTCAAAAAATCATGCTTGGTAAGTGTATCATCGCCTAATGTTTTTGTCCTAGTAATTGGTGAGGTAAGCAGCATTTCTCTGCTTGTCCATGGTTCAATTGGTGTTCCTCCCCAGGTGCTTTGAATGATGCCAATGGGTACATTTTGCTCCTTATGTATTTTACGGGCAAAATAATAAGCTACTGCGGAGAATTGTTTCACGGTATTGGTATCACATATTTTCCATGTCCCTGCCAAAATATCCTTTTGAGGACTTAATGCCTTATTCTGCTGAACGATAAGAAAGCGGATTTGAGGATAACCGGCTTTAGCGACTTCGCGTGGAGCGTCTTGTGCCTGTTGTACTTGCCATTCCATATTGGACTGTCCAGATGCAAGCCAGACATCACCAATAAGCAATCCTTTAAGTTTGATTGATGATTCCGGCTTGCCAGAATATGCTACTTTAAGATCATAGGGACCGCCGGCCTTAAATTTGGGGAAGTACAACATCCATTTACCTTGTCGATTTACTTTTATTAACCTAGTTACCGTACCGAGTGTTGCTACAATATGTGATCCAGGAGTGGCATTTCCCCAAACAGGAATTGGTATGTCTCTTTGTAGGACCATATTGTCTCCAAACACCTTTGGCAGGGTTATTTGTGCGTAACCATTGGTTTTAAAAAAGTGGAAAATTAAAAAAAATATGAATAGGATTCGTACTTCTGCTTTCATCTGTTAGTTTAATTCGGTCCAGCTAGCCTCTTATGATGTGGCCATTTTAACTTTAATCATTACCTTCTACAGTTCTGTCTGTATATTACTGTTAATTTTGCACTGATTGAGACACCAAGTATATCTTTGATATCCAATTTATTAATCAGATAACCAAGGCAAATAATCCTGGTCAGTGTTTAATCAGGTTTAGAAGGATAACATCATTTTCCCGGATATCAAATTCTTTGGAGTACACCGCTTTGGGCTTTATTTCGATTTCCTGTTTTGTCACAGGAGAACCATTTTCTTCTTTGAATTTTTCAACCTGCTGCTTGTTTAGCTGCCCCGGCCAGCCCATATCCATATAGCGGGTGTAGGCATCATTCACCCGGTAACCTACTTTATAAACCTCCATTGTATATTTTCCGGCAGGTACATGCGACAGGTTTATTTTCACTTTTCCCTTCGGCTTGGCGGGCAAATCTTTGATGTAATAAGTCTGGTTATTGACTGAATCGGGTAGCGTATAGGTATAATCCCACAATAACGCCTGGACACCTCCCTGATCATTTTTGCAAACCCAAGAACGTTTGTCGGTATTGGCTAACTCAGTTCCCCCCAGTTTATTCATGAATTTATAGGAGTAAAAAGCCGGCTTGTTTATGCCCTGTATACTGAGCAAGCCAAAACCTCCGTGAAAAGGGGTATATCGCGGCCCCGGCTCTTCAAACACATCGGTAAAAACCCAGTACGACATAGAATTTGCCGCATTGCCAACTTGTTTTAATTTTTCCAGGATATAGGCTGCTTCATGATAACTATCATGTATGGGATCTGCCGGAGTGTAGGACGCGCTCCATTCTGTATAATGCAGTTCCAGGCCTGGCAACGCTGATTGAGTAATTTGTTTACGGGTATTCAACACGTCACCGCTCACCGCCAGCGAATCTTTGCTTAACACCGTTCCCGAATTTCCATATTCATCCAGGAAACCTTGTTTTACACCATAAGAGTGGGTACTAACGAAATCAATCGGGATGTTATTTTTGCTGCAATGACTGATCATCTCAGGAATCCAGGCTGCACCGGCCGTAGCCGGCCCGCCTACTTTATATCCGGAATTTACGCTCTTGACCGCTTTTACCGAATAATCGTATAGCTTGAAATAATCTGCTTGCGTGCCCGTCCAGAAGCCAGGAGATAAGTTAGGTTCATTCCATACTTCAAAATGCCAGGTTTTTACTTCTTCGGCACCATATCGTTCTGTAAAATGCTGAACCAGGTTGGTGATCAGTGCCTGCCATTTGTTGTAATCCTTTGGCGGGGTAACATTGCCTCGCCACCAAAAAATTGTCTGGTTTCCACTGGCCAGCGCGTTAGGCATGAAGCCTAATTCTACAAAAGGTTTTATCCCGATTTTATGCAGAAAATCAAAGAGCGCGTCTACATACATATAATTATACTGCGGATTGCCTTTTGCGTCCTCTGTATACACCGCCATGTCATCGGTCAATAGCCCATGCATGCGGATATATTTAAAACCGCATTGCTTTCTTACATATTCCAGTTGCTGCTGCCAGTCGGCGCGCAGCCCTTCGTTTGCCCTGCCTGCGCCTACACATGCGTTAAACATGGGATTCAGCTTACCAGAACTTTTGTTAAAATCCACATTGACCACTCTCTGGCCATTTACATTAGCCAAGAAAACGAATTGCGAAACCACCAACACCCAAATTATTTTTTTCATCTGCTTTGTTAATACTTATTAAAATTATTCTGTCCACACGAGCACTCCGGCTGGCTTTAGTGTCTTTTCGCCTATTAGAATTTTTGCCTTATCCGGCAGACTTACAGGATAATTTTCTGACGAATAATTTAAAGCCGTATAAAAGCCGTCGCGCCAGTAAACAAAAACACCGGGAGGATAATCTTCCGTAGTTGCACCGTTATCTTTATAAATCTTTCTTAATATGTCTTTTTCTAATTTGGAATCATCCGTATCTACGCCGATATAGGTTACAACTCCTTTGCCAATATGGTGTTCTACAACCGCAGCTTTCCCTTTATAGAACTGGTTGTTATAGGTAGCAAGCACTTCGGTCCTATCATCCGGCGTAAGCAAATCTGCCCAGCTATGCCATGGATAATGATTTGAATCCATCAATATATCGCCCTTACCATAAGATGAAAGCATATCCGTCTGGCTTATATGAGCGCCAATCAGATTTGATAAGGGCATGGCGGTTTCTCCTTCCCAAAAATGGCCTCTGCGGTCTTTAGTACCAGTGCGGCAGGTAATAACCAAATGGCCGCCTCCGGTTACATAGTCATTCCATTTTTTTACCAATGCAGAATCGATCATCTCATAGGCAGGAACGATTACGACTTTATACTTTGACAAATCTGCCGTTTCCTGGATAACGTCAACTGGCGCACCCAATGACCTTGCGGTTTTCAGGTACTTTACCGGGTAATCCCAGGTATTCCATTGCCCAGTCTGTTTTTGTCTGTCAATGCTCCAGTAATTTTCTACATTCCACAGGATTGCGGTGGAGCGCGCAGCCAGCTTCGCGGGCATACTCATACCTGGTTTATACTGCTTCCTCAGTTCAGTCACTTCTTTCATGAACTGCATATAATCTTTACCGCCCTGCGAGGCTGTGATACCATCCGTTTGTATTACACCGGCATGATATTGCTCTGCGCCATACAGGATCTGCCGGAAGCGGTACGAACAGGCTATCTTTCCTCCTGCCGCAAAACTATGATACAGCCATAACCGAACGGTACCCGGTAAAAGCAGTGGATTATAACTTCCCCAATTAACAGGGCCGGGCTGGATCTCCAAAACACCTGACACACCACCAACAGATTTGTAGTATTCTGAAGCGAAAAGAACGACATCGCTGTTGCCTAAACGGAAACCTGATTCACCGATATTATCACTGCCTCCATTTGGATACGCGGTGTATGCGGCAAAATCCAGTTTCTTGGTACGATTAGGGTCCGAACCCGTGCAAACGGCAGTATAGTTGGTGGTCACAAATTGCGCCTTTGAAACGTAACTGCGTAAAACATCTGCCTGAAAGTCAAGAAATCCGGCTTGGGCATCAGCCGAATATCTTTTAAAATCCAGCAAAGCATGCGGGTTATTGCCCCACCAGCCTACCAGGTTGGTATTGGGAATGATGACCTGATCAAAACTGTTAAACCACTGACTCCAGAAGGCGGCTCCCCAGGCATTATTTAACTCGTCAACGGTTTTGTATTTGTTTTTCAGCCAAGTTCTGAATGCTTCCTGAGATGAGGGACTATAGTCGGAAACAGCGCCAGGTTCATTATCTATTTGCCAGCCCATCACATTCTTGTTCTGCCCGTAACGTTTGCCCATTTCCGCTACTATTCTTTTCACGTAACCGCGAAATTTAGGATTAACTATCGATTCTAATCCCCGCGTACCATTTTCCGCGCGGATATAATGGCCATCCATTACAAATGTCTCCGGGTAGTTTATCCGCATCCATGTTGGCGTGGTGGCAGAAGGCGTACATAGCAATACTTTGAGGTGATATTTGGCGCACAGAGCCACCACTTTGTCGAGCCAGGTAAAATCAAAGCGCCCTTCCTCCGGTTCCATTTTGAACCAGGCGAATTCTGCCAGGTGAACAAACTCAAAACCCATCTCTGAGATTGTCTTGATGTCCCTTTCCCATTGGCTTTCACTCCAATGCTCGGGATAATAATAGATACCCGTTGTCACCAGATCCTTTTCCGGAAAAAACTTGTTGGTTTCCTGTGCTTTTAAAAATGACCAAGGAAGTAAAAAAGCAATAATAATTAGGGTTATAAATTTTCTCATCTGAGGCAGATATAGCATCAACCGGCGAGGAGCTTCCTTGCCGGTTGATGCAGGCAAACTAATACTTAATACTTATATCCTTTTCTTTTGAACAGCCACTGGTTGCTAAACCCACTGCCAATTTGCACAATGGTTAATTCATTCTCGTTTAGTTTAGCAATATTATATACCGTACTGTTGCCACTTCCCTCACTGATATCAGCGCCGGTAATTTTCAGCGTTTTATTAAGCGTATCCAGTGTAAAAACACCTTTTGTCTGCCCTTTACTTGCTACTTTTACATAATTAGCATTTCCGTTAATGTTAAATGTCATCTCGTCATTCAAATCAGCTCCCAGACCAGATGCGGGAACCTGCCACCACTGCGGAATAACCGCGTCTTGAGGGCCGTTTCCACGAACCCAACCCGAGGGGTTATCAACAGCCCATACCCAAGTCTTGCCAGCCGTTCCATTCGTAAGTAAATTCCACAAGGGACTTTTAAAATAATTAATATCATTTTTTGAAACCTTGATTTTTACCGAATCCGCTGTCGGTCCACCTTTTGAATAGGCGATAAATTTAATGTAAAAATCTCCGGCAAAAGGTAAAATAGTTGTGTCTTGCTGCTTGTTAGAATTCCCGTTACCAAAATCCCAGAATGGAATAATACCAGGAGTATTGTTTTTTACGATAATCATATTATCATATCCTTGTTGTTGGGTAACTGAAAACCTCAAGTCTGATTTCGCAATGGGTAATCCAAGACTTGTTCTATTTTCTTTCGGACTGCAAGCGGTTATCAAATAGGAAACCCATATTAATAACCCGATGTTCTTTAAAACTTTCATTTTTCTCTACTATTGGTGATATCAAGTGGATTAATAACCCGGATTTTGTTTCAGACTTCCCGCTGATAGACTGATCTGAGTTTGCGGTATTTCTAACAAACCTTTTGTTTCTGTGCGAAATGTAACGTTGAAATCGGTACCCATGCCGCTGTTATCAATAGCCTGTTTTGCAACTGTCATACCTTGTCGTAATAAATCCCAGTAACGCTGCCCCTCCAGGGAAAGTTCAAAACGACGTTCATCCATGATCAGTTGAAGGCCGGCAGCATCAGCAGTTAAAGTTTTATGATGATTAGCATCCTGAAAAGCACGGTCCCGAACTTTGTTATAATAACTTTGGGCAACGGAAAGATTAGACGATAAATTTAATTCCGCACCCATCAAAAGCACATCGGCAAAACGTATCGCTACGTAGTTATCATAGTTGTCTATCTGAAAATCACCACCCATATCTTCCGGCTTTCCCGCGTTTAACGGCGTATATTTCTTCCAAAAATAACCGGTGTATTGAGATTGATCTCCCACGACATATTGACTGGCCAAGCTTTCGCCAGAAATGGAAATGATGGAATTGGCGCGGCGCGGATCATCAGCGGCAAAAGCATTCCATAATTTAGGATTTACAGTTGCAAATCCCCAACCTTTATAATACGGTAAAAGTACCTGGCTCCTGATTCCGATTAAAACCTGCATTCTGTTACCGTTTTGCTGGTTATAATCTTTTAAACCTAAATAAGTATATTGCACATTAAAAACACCCTCTACATTGTTCTGACCTGCAAAATCCGCCCCTCCGGATGATCTCCACAGGTTGGCGTATTTAGGTACCAGGGCATGGCCGCTATTATTGATCACATCATCTATTAGCTTGATAGCATCTGACTTGGTTACTTGCCCAACAAGGTCTGTTTTAGCATAATAACCAGTGTAATATAAAAACACACGGCCCAAAAGCGATTCGGCGGCCCATTTGGTAGCACGGCCGTATTCTGCAGTAGGAGTAGAACTATAGGGAGTTGCGGCTAAATCTGCCACAGCTGATTTCAAGTCGGTTGCAATTAATTTGTAAACCTCATCGGGATTGGCCTGTGGCTGACTATATTTACCAGGCTCGACCGGGCTTGTGAGTAAAATTACATTACCGAACATTCGCACCAAATCGAAGTAAAAATAGGCGCGCAAAAAATGCGCCTCTGCTATATACCTGGTTTTTAAGGCTGCATTGGCTCCAAAATCAACCTTGTCTATATTTTGTAACAGGACATTAACCCGGTATATCCCGGTATAATATTTTGTCCACGCATCTATATTATGATCAGTTAATGGTTCAAAACGATCCCATTGCCTTACATTGGCATCTCCGATTCCCCCTCCACCAAAGCAATCATCAGAGGCAATCTCGCTGGTAAGGGCAATATTGCCAAAGCCACTCCAGTCAAGCACACTGTATGCCGCTACCAGTGCCTGAAAAGCATCATCGGGAGTTTTATAAAAATCGCTGATCCCTTTTTGATTAATCGGAGTTGTATCCAATAACCCCTTTTTACATGAGCTAACCGACAGTAAAAAAACTATTACATATATTAATTTTTTCATGATCATTTTCCTTTAAAATTTTACACTTAAGCCCAGCATTATTGTACGCGGCTGAGGATAATATCCTAAATCAGTACCTGATGCCCACCCATCATTACCATAACCCACTTCCGGATCGAGACCTTTATATTTGGTGAACGTAAACAAGTTCGTTCCGGATAAGTAAAGACGAAATTGTTGCAGGGGCAGGTTTTTCAAAAGCCCCTTTTTAAAGTCATAGCCGATATTGATGGTTTTGACCCTTAAGAAATCTCCGTTCTCAATGTACAGATCAGAGAATCGCCCATAATTATTATTTGCTTCATCGGCCTGGGTCACCCGTGGAATGGTATTAGAGGTTCCGGCGCCTGTCCAGCGTCCCAAAATGGCGGTCGTATAATTAGCATAGTACCGGTCGTTAGTACGAATACCGTTTACTATCTGATTACCAGCTACCCCATTCAATTGTATAGAAATATCAAAACCTTTATAACCTGCATTTAAATTAAACCCATAGGTTTCGTGGGGGTTTGGATCACCCAACATGGTCTTGTCGTTTGCGTCAATTTTACCGTCGCCATTTAAATCAACGAAACGAACATCACCCGGCTTAGCGCCAGGTTGAATTAAGGTTCCATTTTTAGCATATGAATTTACATCCTGCTGTGTCTGGAAAAGGCCATCAGTTTTTAAGCCGTAAAAATAACCGATCGGGTAACCTACTTGTGCCCGGTAAAACTCATCTGTGCTGGCAGTTAGAACACCGGTTGCTCCATGTATTATTTTTTCCGGGTTAGCGATATCAGTCACCCGGTTTTTATTGTAGGCTATATTTCCACCGATACCAAATGAAAGATCCCCAAATTTATGCTGATAGTTAACGGCCAGTTCAATACCCTTGTTTGAAACATCGCCACCATTAACTGTGGGGGCACCTGTGCCTACAATGGCTGGCACCGGAGCCACAATAAGCCAGTTCTTAGTCGTTTTGTTGTACCAGTCAAAAGTGACGGTAAGGTCTCTTAAAATAGTGGCGTCGAAACCGACATCTGCCTGTTGTGAAGTTTCCCACTTCAAATCGGGATTAGGTACTTTATTTGGAACCGTCCCCGTTGATTTTACACCATTAAAATAATAAGAGTTGTAGGTAGAACTCACAGTCGCCAGATAGGCATAATAATTACTTGTAGGCACATTATCATTACCGTTCTGTCCGATACCTGCCCTGATCTTAAGGAAATCAAGCCATTTGACATTTTTCAAGAATTCTTCACTCGTTACAACCCAGCCAGCTGATACTGAAGGAAAAGTAGCATATTTATTATTCGAGCCAAAATTGGTAGATCCATCACGCCGTACTATGGCGGTTAACAGGTACTTTTCATTATAGTTATAATTTATACGACCGAAATAAGAAAGTATGTTGTGCTCAGGCACCGTAATTCCGCCAAATGCTTTCTGGGTTGCGTCATTGGTACCATTGTCTATGATGGCATGGTTAAAATCCGGAATAATCAAATCCTGTTTACTACCGCTTACATAAAAGGTCGTCTCCCGCAACACCGTTGAACCAAGCAATGCGGTAAGGTTATGCTTGCCAATTGATTTCTGATAGGTCAGTGAGTTATCCCAGTTTGTGCGGGTGTTACGGTACAAACCCATGGTAGCTGTAGAATTCGTATTCTGATTATTAGTACCCAAGGAATAAACAGGTATAAATGTATTGGTGGAATTATAGGATAGGTCGAGCCCGTAATCTGATCTGAATTTCAACCCTTTAAATATGGTCGCTTCCAAAAACACATCGCCCAATAAACGGTCGGTGATTGTTCTGTTATTATTAGTGTAGTCCATAGCGGCAACTGGATTCACCTCTTCCGGGCTAACGGTTGAAATTCCATATGTTCCATCCGGGTTACGAACAGGAAAGGTAGGACTGGTATTGAGCAACCCTTTGATCGAATTACCATAAATATTTCCTGTCCCGATGCTGCTTTGCGTGCTATGGCTATAAGTCAGGTTCTGACCAAATTTGATAATATCTTTATATAAATCATGACTGGAATTAATACGAAATGATATTCGTTCAAAATTGGATTTACCGGGCAATCCGATAATACCATCCTGTTTTTGATAAGATAAAGAGGATGAATACGTCGACCGGTCATTGCCACCAGAGGCACTAACGCTGTAATTCTCAATAGGAGCATTCTTTTGTGTAACTGCTTTTTGCCAATCGGTTCCTGCTCCCAATTGGTTGAGTTGGTCAAGTGTATACATTGGCGCTTTCCCAGAATTCACTGCAGCTTCATTCATGATGATGCCATATTCGTGAGCATCCAGCAAATCCAATTTTTTTGCCGGATTCTGTAACCCGTAGTAAGCATCGAATGAGACTTGCGTCTTACCGCTTTTTCCTTTTTTGGTGGTTATTAGTATAACACCGTTTGCTGCTCTTGTACCATAAATTGCCGTTGATGCAGCATCTTTTAGTACGTCCAAGGATTCGATGTCATTGGGGTTAAGGCTTGAAATGTCATAGGTCGGGAAACCATCAACTACGTATAAAGGATTTGAATTACCAATGGTACCAATACCCCTTATCCTTACTTTTAAAGCATCTCCAGGCTGTCCCGAGGTGGATGTTACTTGCACACCAGGCGCCTGCCCTTGCAAAGCCTGATCCACGGTAAGTGTATGATTTTTGGCCAAATCACTTCCACTAACATGTACAGTAGCCCCTGTTACCACTTTTTTCACCTGGGTTCCGTAACCAACTACGATAACCTGATCTAAAGAATTTGACATGGGAGTCATTTTTATGGATACTTCATTGGCTTCACCCACGGTAACTGATAGTGGCTGAAAGCCTATATAAGTAAATTCGAGAATATCTCCGGTTTTAGCCTTGATATGGTAGGCACCTTTTACATCGGTAATCGTTCCGGTCGTGGTTGTCTTTATTTTAACCCCTACACCGATTAGCGGTTGGTTATCATCGGCACTAATTACGACACCGGATATCGTCCGCGATGCCGGTTGGGCTAATGCGGAGCCTTGCGAGATCATAATGAAGAACAGAACGAAAAAAAGGGAGGCATATCTATTACAAAATAATTTTCTTTTCATATAAATTAGGTAATGATTTATGATTGATTGGGGTCTATATATAATTACTTGTCAATCGTCATGGCGGCAGATTTCCTTGCGTAATTTTTTCGGTTGGCTGATATGGGAAACAAGGATATTGGAAATACCTTTCCTGATTTAATGAGTGTGCAACTGGCATTAATATCATTTCAATCGATTGCGCAACTAATGCTACCTTATTTCCGTTAATTAAAATGACATAAAGCCCATTAAAATGCTTTATATACTCCATTAAAGTCCCGTGGTTAATCTTGAAGTTTCTGAATAAAATAATTGGTCTATTGTGAAAGTGAAGGTATTACCGGTACAGAAAAAACAAGGGAACATTTGTAATTATTGATGTAACAAATGTTTATTCACATTCAAATATCTAATTTTCAATAATATACAAATGCCATGATAATGTTTTCATCATAAATCACCATTGTTTTGCCCTTGTGCAATATCAAGAAAGCGATGTATTATTTTGATTTACTTTAAACTGATTAATCTGTTATTCATGGTGATTAGCTCTTGCTAGGGACCCGTTAAGGATAAATAAAATATGCAGCAGTTATATTTTATTTATCCTAATGACAGCCGGTTTTAAAATAATATATCGTTTTGTAATTGATCAATAAGGAACAGGTGTTAATCCATGCGATGTCGTTTAACACGATATGATCATTGTTTTGCAGCAAGAGTTGTTTTACTAAATACAGTGTTACACTTTATATTATATTTTCACGCTTATTGCCTTCCCCGAATAAACTACTTTCTTATCTCCCTTAATTACTGCGTCGGCGTTTGAACCATGTTCGCCGTTTACCAATACTACATTAAAGGTGTGGGTTTTCTGCATTCCGGGAAAGCTCCCTTTTGTATCATTAATACGCAATTGGCGCAGTTTATCGTTCCATGTCAATGTAAAAGTGGCACTTTGCCCTTTTTCGTAATTATAGTTATCGTTCTCATCCTCATAATATACGAACTGTCCGTTCGCACCTGGATAAATACGCAGTTCTATATCATTTGCCGGTTTTTCGGTCGCGTATTCCATTACCGGCCCCATGGGGATGATTGATCCTGCCTTTACATATAGCGGCATGATGTCAATAGGAGCAGCTGCAGCAATGGTTTCACCACCATTGTATATTTTCCCTGTCCAGAAGTCGTACCATTTGGTCGTCGCGGGCAGATATACATTGCGAGTAGTTTTACCAGCAGATGCGTTATTTCCGGTATACAGCTGTTCGGTCACCGGGTTAACCATAAAAGCAGGGCCGAACATATACTGATCGGGGATATTATATACCCCAACGTCATTTCTGAAATCAAATGCCAAGGAACGCATCATGGTATAATTTTCCTGGGTAACTCTGCCTGAAAGTGAGTAGATATAAGGCAGCAAACGATAACGCAACTTATCATATTTTAATAATATAGCCTTTGTTTTATCATCCCAGTTTTTGGAAAACAAGGCACGCTCACCCTTACCATGTATACGGAATATAGGGCTAAATGCACCAAATTGAAACCACCTGGTAAATAACTCACGATATTCTGGTTTCGACCAATCGGGAGCCCCCCAATTCAAATGATAACCGCCGATATCTGATGTAAAGTACGGTATACCCGATACACAAGAGTTAATGCCCTGCGGGATCTGCTTTTTGAACGACGCAAATGAACAGGTAATATCAGACGACCATAAGGTGGCCGCATTTCGCTGCTCACCGGCAAATGATTGCCTGATGAGAAAGAATGCCCGTTTACCAAGAATATCCCTGCGCCAGCCTTGATAAATTCCCTTGGAATGCTCCAATGAAAACGTATTGAAATAGTCAATTCCTCTACCAGGAAAATAAGTGGTTTGGCGTCTGGCGTCTAATAATGTTCCATTATCGGGCTCGCATTGATCAACCCACCAGGCATCCCAGTTATAGTGTTTTATTAAGCTGTCACGCGCCTGTTCCCAATATAATTCGCGGGCTGCTGGATTATGCGCATCATAATAATTATCAAAAGTATGTGTTACAATATTATCCCAGGTTATATCTGTCATCCCGCCCATTTTTTGCAAAGCGTCATAGTTAGGTGTACCTTTACCGAACACCGGCCATATAGATATCATCCCATGAATATTAGATCGATGCAACTCATCTATCATGGCTTTAGGATCTGGATAGCGTGTTGGATTCATAATGTGTGACCCGATGGGCAATGGATCCCAATAATACCAGTCCTGTACAATCACATCAACCGGGATATGGTTGTTGCGATAATTGTTTTTTACAGAGATAACCTCATCCTGACTCATATATCTGTCCTGTGACTGGAACAGCCCAAACGCCCATTTAGGAAACATGGGTGCTACACCTGTTGTATTACGGTACAAGTTAATGATATGATCGAAATCCGGGCCGTAAAAAAAGTAGTAGTTCACCTCCGTACCACTTTCAGATACATATTTGAATTTGGTATTATTTGCTTCTGCTCCATAAAAATTAGCGGCAGAATAATTGTCCCACATCAATCCGAAACCTTTTGTCGACAGTAATACAGGGATAGCTCCTGTCATGTATTTAATCGCCAAGTCCTGGTTACGGCCTTTGTAGTTTATCGACAGCGAATCGGTTGGGTGGCAGCCTAAACCAAACAATGCCTCATTAGCCGGGGAATTGAATTGGGTTGAACAATTGTAAACCCTGATCCCAGCTATATTGGCTGCAGTCATTGTTTTATTTTCGCTTTTGGCTTCTGAGGTGATTAACTGCCCGTTTTTAGTTAAATAGCTGATAGCGTTACTTGCTTTATCCACTACCAGCTTTAGCTTATCCGTAGTGATAACGATTTTTTGGCCCTCATCGGATACGGTAAAGGGCACTTGCTGTATCCAACTATTGTTTACTACCAGCGACTTTTTTGTATTAAAAGAATTTAGTACAGTGTATTTAACTTCGATTATATCTGATGCACATATCTTTATTTTGAGCATACCTTTATCCAAATTGAAGCTTACGCCGTCTGCTTCTTTTTTAAAGTTTACAATCGTTGCATGAGCCTCTGGCATATTAACAGCGCACATCAGTATAAATAATGACGCACATATTTTGCTGAGTTTGAAATGTAATTTTTTGTATAGCATAATTGGTTTAAATATATTTTCAGGTTGAATTTCTTAGTTAGAGGTGATTATGTCGCCGTAAAATATGCCGCGCCCATGGGTACCTACATACACTCGTCCGTACCTGCTAGGGTCGCCAGAAATTTGCAGGATCAAACCCCAACGATGCTTTTCGTCATTAACGCGCACCCATGTTTCACCCTTATCATCCGATCGAAAAATGCCATCTGTCCCGTTTACGATACCGGCTAAATATAGTGCCGGATAAGTACTTTTGGGAGAAGCCTTGCCAAAGCCAAAACCATGAATCTCGGTAACACCGCCTACTCTTCTAAACTCGGCAGATCCATTGTTACTATGATATAACCCGTCAAAGTTCGCTACCCAAAGATCTCCTTCGCTACCCGGCGCTGCATATAAACGGTCCTGTCCTCCGCGAATATCACCACGATTCGAAGTGCGGTCAGGCAAAGCATTTGGCCAATTGAAGTCCTGTTGGGTAAATGAGTGGCCATTATCAGTACTGGTATAGAGTTTTCCGTTAAACAGATCCATCGCATAAAATTTAGCATCGTTTAGCGGATCGGCTATTACACGGGTATTATTGGGTAAACCCTGTATCTGTTTCCAGCTTGTGCCCTTATCATTGGTAATATAAGATGCGCTTCGCCGTGGTGTCCATATCCAGCTATTGCCTAAAGCTGACACACAAATAAAGCCATGCTTGCTGTCTGTCTGAGGCTCAGCTGTTGTCGGCTGCCAAATTTTGCCACCATCCATGGAATAGCCGATATTACCATCACCAACCTTCGTCCCTTCACCGATCCGAACAACTATATCACTGTTTTTCGCGGCACAGGCTACACCATCAGTATTAGCGAAATGTGGATTTATAAAATTTCCGTCAGGCGCAGGCTCATCCAGGTCATGATGTACAAATCCTCCGTAATCGCCTATTGCCGATATTAAAAGGGCACCTTTCGGCGGGCTTAACAGCTCCAGTGCGACGGTCTCTTCAATACCTTTATTCTTTGTCCCCCACATGCTGGGTTTGCCTTTATCAACATCCGTCAGGTCAAAAGTTTCATGTATGCCATAACCTGTAGTAAATAAGGCGTGGGCAGAATCAAATGGATCTATCTCTATATCAAACAGCCAATGTATCCCGGTACGCGATACATACGGGGCGTCCCTATAGTCGAATTTTCCACGGTTGCTGCCTGTAAATACTGGCTTCCATGTACTACCCGCATTTAATGTCCTGAAAATATCATCGCCCCCGGCTTTACCATACCGGTGAAATGTGCTTACTATAATAATTTGAGGATTCTGTGGGTCGACAGCAACTGCAGCATAGCCAAACCCCAATTGGTTTTCAGGCCGAGGTTTTACCGGTGTAATATTTGTCCACTGGTCAACATCCGCAGTATATTTATATACAGCTCCATCTGTCATCATATCAGGACCCGGGTTGGAGCCGTAGGTGATATATAATACACCATCTGCTGATAACGCAGCGTGTGTCGGCATCAGATCGGTCGGTTCGCCAGGAACTGCAGCCCAGCTCGCCCCACCATCTGTACTCCTGAATAAATTCTTTACCCCTTTTTGTGAAACCCCAACATAAATAACGTTGCTCCTGGTACCGGCCCTGCTTTTCGGGTCAAATAAAACGAATATAATTCCGTTCGGACTTGGGTGATAAGTTGCTTTGGATTTCATCATGGTATCTGACACAGATGACCTTATTTCCGGAAAATTGTTTACCCGATTCCATGTAATGCCGGCGTCCCCGCTTTTCCACAGTCCATCTAAACGCGTTCCCATGTAAATAATATTGCCATTGTTGGGGTCTACAGCCATGCGTTCGCCATTACCTCTGCCGTTCTCATTCCCTCCCATCCTGAAGGGAACATCGGTCCGCTTAAATGTTTTTCCCCTATCATCAGACCGAAGTATGGCATTAGGAACTCTGATAGAGGTATAGGTACCACAAGCCATATATACACGATTGGGATCATGAGCATCCAAAGCGATACTTTCAACGCCCATCAGGTTGCGATCTCTGTAGGATACCCAATCAAGAAGTGGCTCCCAGGCTTTTATAGCCTCATTCCATTTATATGCACCGCCCATGTCGGTGCGACAATATAGAAGATTCTTTGTTGTAGGATGGTAGATAATGCCATCAACAAAACCACCGCCACGTATTTGTACGCTTTTCCAATTGTAGGGATGACCGGATTTCTGAGCATTTACCGTTATATTAAAATTAATAACGATTATACATAGTAAAAAAAAATGCGTTTTCATGTGCATATAATGAAGGATACGACAGTGAAAATGCCTGATGCTGCCTGGTGCATTAGTGACAAAAAATTATTTAATAAACCAACTACACCAGACCTATCTAAACGGGAAGAGAGCCGGTGTGCGAAGTGAAGGTATCAGGCTTGGGGTTAAAACAGAGGAACATTTGTAATTAAGAATGTAACAAATGTTTACCATTTGCAAGTACCTGCATTTCAGAGCATTATAAATAGGCATAAGCATAAAATCTAATAAATGGCGGTACTAAGCAGTAATTAGGTTATAATTAATCACGTAGTTTAAGTGTCAAGGATAGGTTGATAAAACAAAATCAATTTATGACGAGACTCAGGATACTTGAGTTTGGTCCTGATGCTGTTTCCGCTTTTGAATAACAAATTCCGAGGGGAGCATATCAAACTCTTCCTTAAATGATTTTGCGAAGTACTGCGGCGTGTTAAAACCCACCTCATATGACACCTCAGAGATATTCATTTGACTATACTCTAATAAATACGCAGCTTTTTTCAATCTTAACATCCGGATATACTCAACCGGAGATCTGCCGGTTATCAATAATAGCTTTTTGTAAAGTGTGTTACGATTCAGGCCCAGGTATTTACTGAGCTCGCTAACGGACAGTGCAGGATCTAGCATATTTTTATTAACATACTCGATAATATTTTTTATAAATTTCTCATCGGTAGACGGAATGGCAGGTTCATTCAATTTAAAATCAAGCTGACGGGTATAGGTCTTTTTAAATGTGGCTTGTAGACGTAAAAGATTTTTTATTTTGGAAGTGAGTATCTCAAAATTAAACGGCTTGGTCATGTAGTCATTTGCCCCTATCTCCAGGCTTTTTAGTTCCTCTTCCTCACCGATCAATGCCGTAAGTAATATGACCGGAATATGTGATGTCCGGCTATCATTTTTTACTTTAACACATAGATCCTTTCCACTCATTTCAGGCATACTGATATCACTCACGATGATATCCGGATGCAGCGCGAGCGCCTTTTGCCAGCCCTCCTTCCCGGTTGTTGCCTCAATAATATGGAACAGCCCTACAAGATTATCTTTTAAATAAAACCTGAAATCTTCATTATCCTCAACCAATAAAACAGTTTGTTTACTATTTACGCTGCTAAGGTTTTTTGTCGCCACTTCAATACCAGGAAAGGTGACCACATCGTCTGCCTCCTGATCAACCAGTACATTTTCTTCAGCGCCGTGTAAGAGCATAGGCAAGCGTACAATAAAACAACTACCAAACTCAGTATCACGCTCCACGAAAATTTCGCCTCCATGCATCATAACAAATTCTTTGGTAATTGCCAGGCCGATGCCGCTGCCCTGGTTCAACATGGAGCCAGGAAGATCGTTTTGAAAGAACCTGTCGAATATGCGTTCTTTCCTGTCTTCCGGAATTCCTATGCCGGTATCCATTACTTTAATTTCAACACATTTTAAATTAGTTTCCGATCGTTCAGGAACTAAACTTAGCAACACACTGACATGGCCTCCTTTCGGCGTAAACTTAAAAGCATTTGAAAGAAGATTGAATAATATCCTTTCTATCTTATCATGATCAAAACTGGTTTTTAAAGATTCTTCTGAGGTATCAAAGACAAACCGGATACCCTTTTCTTCGGCTATATCGATAAATGACAGGCTCACATCTTCAATAAATTTAATAATATCGCCGTGCCGGGTATGTAACTTTAGTTCCTGCACCTCCATTCTTCGAAAATCAAGTAATTGGTTTACCAGATTCAGCAGCCGTCTGGTATTTTTGCGTACCATGTTCAATTGTTGCTTTTGACCGGCATTGACAGAATCTCCCAACATTTTATCAACCGGCGCCATGATAAGCGATAATGGCGTACGGAATTCGTGGCTTACATTTGTTAAGAATTTGGTTTTTAGCCTATCTATCTCATACAAACGCTCAACTTCTTTCCTTTCCTGCTCAATAATGCGTTCCACTTCCTTTTGCTGCTGCTCAGCCGCAAACTTCCACTGTATCTTTTGTATCCCCCGCCGGCGAATGACGAAAAGTCCACCTATTATAACGATCAAATAAATGGCATATGCCAATGTCGATTTCCAGAATGGGGGCTTTACGTTGATTTTTAAAGAGATGGAGTCGGTATTCCCAACAGCGTCCCTATTGATGGCACGCACCATAAAAGTATAAGTTCCGCCATCCAGATTTGTGTACGTGGCTTTGCGCATAGTATTTTCAGCGGTGATCCAACCTTTATCAAAACCTTCTAGCATATACTGATATTTTACCTTCCCCGGATTAAAAAAATTGAGCGCGGCGAACTCAATCGTAAAAACGTTTTCATTGTGATTAAGTGTAACAGCCCGTGTCTCTGAAAGTGCTTTGGATAGTATAACATGGCCATTTATAGCTTCATCCGCAGCTACACTCTTGTTAAACAACAGCAAATCGGTAAATATGAGTTTTGATTTATTGGTATTGGGCTTTATAATCAATGGATTAAACAGATTAAATCCGTGTCCGCCACCAAATATCAGCTCGCCCTTACTCGTTTTAAAAGCGGCATTTACATTAAATTCACGCCCCTGCAAACCATCTGTTTCGTCGAAGTTTTCAAATCGGAAATTATACCTATTATCGGTACCCGTTAAAATAATACGGCAAAGACCATTTGATGTACTCAACCAAATCATACCGCTATTATCCTCCAGGATGTTTTGTATTAAATTAGCGGGCAGGCCATTTTCTTTCTTTAATGATAAAAAGCGGTTTGTTTTTACATCAAACACACTCAATCCATAACGCGTACCTATCCATACCAGACCCCGGCTATCCTCTAAGATACAATTCAATTTATTAGATATAAGTGAGTTGGGATTATTATCATCATGTTCATAATGAACTATATGACCGCTTTTTTTTATGATTATGTCAATGCCCCCGTCGCCACCCACCCAAATATTACCTTTCTTATCTTCCAAAATAGCAGACACGAAGGTTGATCTTATTTGCGTTTTATTGTAAGGGCGGGTGAATATTTTTTTGAACGGATCGAAAATATTTAGACCTCCAGCGAGGGTTCCGATCAACAGGCGATTTGATGAGTCTTCAACTATGCTCCATACCCTGTCATCTGCAATGCTTGTTGCGATGTGATCGTCATGACGATGATGGGTAAATACCTTGCCGTCAAAACTGTCTACGCCTCCGAAATAAGTACCTATCCACAGTGTTTGGTTGTGGTCCAGGCACAAACTCACAATTATATCATTACTAAGGCTGTTGTTATTTTGCGGGTCATTTTTATAACGCGTGTATTTCCCTGTTTTGCGGTCAAGGTAGATCAAGCCGCCACCATTTGTACCAATCCATAGATTGCCCCGCTTATCCTCCACAAATTTGTCAACATCCTCAAAGTCCAGACTTGAAGGATCAGAGGCGAAGTGTCTGTATAATGGAAACCTGATAATATTTTTATGATAATAGCTTATGCCTTCTTTAAATGTACCAGCCCACATTATACCTGTATTATCCTTATAGAGTATTACACTATTTTGTTTTAACGATTTGGCATCATCTTCCCTATTCAATAAATAAATAACCTTAAATCCTTTTTTATCAATAAGATTTATCCCACCATGATCCGTTGCCACCCACATCAGGCCTTCATCATCCTGATAAACATTGTTGATGACATTTACATTTAACCTTAGCCCTTTCGATGCTTTATCAAAATGGTTCAAAATATTCTTCCGCGGATTTAAATAGTACACACCTAAATTTGCTCCTGTTGCATAAATCCATAGGTCCCCATCAATATCGGCCATTATGGAGTAGGTAAATGATTTGACATTATTTAACTTGCTTAATGCCTTACTGGTGTAAGTAATTTTGTTACGAGCTATATTGAGCTTTTCAATGACACCTGTATCGTATATGAACCACATATTCCCCAGGTTATCTTCCGAAATATCAGTTACATTATTGGATAACAGGGCCAGTTTAGCACCTTTGTCACAACCATAATAATAGGTTTGTTTATCGGCCGGGTCATATCGGTAGACACCTGAATTCGGGTATATAAACCAAAAATTGCCTCTCCTGTCTCTTTTTATTTTACTCATACCGGCACCTGGCAGCTTCAATAACCTGATCCATGATGACACATCGGCACTGAACTTTTCTGTAGCCATATTGTAGATGCATAGGCCAGTGCTGGTAATTATCCACAGATTCTGCCCTGGTCCTTCGAAAATATTTTGAATATAATCATCGATAACCGAGTTTTCATTGTTTGCAAGGTGTTTAAACACCTTAAAGGTATAACCATCGTAACGATTAAGTCCAGCGCCGGTACCAAACCACATAAAGCCCTTTGAATCCTTGTATATGCAATTGACCTGATTGTGAGAAAGGCCGTTATTGATATCAAGATGCGAAAATTGATATTTGTTAATTTGCGCATTTGAATTGCATAGTACACAGATAATCAGAAAGGAAACTAAGCTTAACCGCATGAAATTTATAGTTGGCCATCAAATTTATAATTTTAAACTTATCAGACTAGTATATATTGGTTTTTTACTGTTTTATTAACACTTATAAAAACTATTTAGCAAACCTTAAGGCATATAAGTTTTTGTTAACGCTTATTCTATTTTTATACTAGCGAAGCAAAAACAACCAGTTAAAATTCCCTTTTCCAGACCGTCAGTCTGCTGCCGGAAAATTTTCGGGTACAGTTGTGGGTAAATCTGAGTTAAATCCTCTTTCTCCGACCAGGTCGGTTGCTTGCATTATTTCACCGGGGGGCAGTGCTACCGCAAAATTCACAATTATACGAATTGAAAGAATCCGGTTTAAGCAGGAAGGTCAACTAATTAATTGTATAAATTACAATAATTAATATTTTTCATTTACTTTTACGGACTTACAAACCTTTATTTTCCGCAATTACTCAATTCAATTATGAGAACAACAATTACAGGAATTGCTATTCTTTTTTTCTTTGCCGTTCAGTCATTTGCACAGGATTTTCAGCGAACGAAACAGGGTATAAAATTAAATTCACAGTTCATGGATATTGAAGTCCGGTTTTATTCTCCAACTATCGCCAGAGTCATAAAATCACCTGAGGGCACACAACCCAAAAAGGAAAGCCTGTCCGTAATTAAAGTTCCTGAAGAAGTTGAATTTACTGTTAAAGAAGAAAATCACATTATACATATAAGTACCGCAGCTCTGCAGGTTTTTGTAAATGCAGAGACCGGCAAAGTTTCATTTGCCGATATTGCAAACCATTCGCTGGTTACCGAAAAAGATTATGGCGCGCAGTTCACCGAGAAAAAAGATGCAAATAAAATCGCCCATTCGGTAAGGCAGGCTTTTTTGCTTGATAAAGAAGAGCCTATCTATGGACTTGGCCAACAACAAAATGGAAAAATGAGCCAGCGTGGCCAAAAGGTTTATCTTGTTAATCAAAATACCCGGGTTTGTATTCCTTATATCCAATCTGTAAAAGGTTATGGCATATTCTGGGATAATTACTCGCCGACCACCTTTAATGACGATAGCCAGGGGACATCTTTCGATTCCGAAATCGGGGAATGTATTGACTATTACTTGATGTGGGGAGGTCCAAAAGACGGGGTTGTGGCTCAAATTCGTGACCTGACCGGACAGGCCCCTTTAATGCCCTTATGGGTTTATGGATACAATCAGTCGAAAGAAAGATATAAGACCCAAGCGGAGTTGCTTGAAGTGGTAAAAAAGTATCGCGACCTGAAAGTACCGCTGGACGGTATTGTTCAGGACTGGCAATACTGGGGAAAAGACAGCCTGTGGAACTCCATGTCATTTGACCCGGCTACTTTCCCTAATGCAAAGAGTATGGTAGACCAGGTGCATGCCATGAATGCGCATCTGTTTATTGTCGCCTGGCCAGGCTTTGGGCCTTTGACCAAACAATATACCGAGTTCAAAGAAAAAAATATGCTTATTAATTTTGATACCTGGCCGCCGAAAAGCGGTGCTAAACCGTATGATCCTTACAATCCGGCAAGTCATGCCATTTATTGGGATTACCTAAATAAAGGCGTTTTTTCTCTTGGGACAGACGGCTGGTGGCTAGATTCCTCAGAACCTGACCATATTAACATAAGTGATAAAGATTTCGATCAACCTACTTATTTGGGATCGTTCAGGAGTGTGATCAATGCTTTCCCTCTGGTTCACGTGGGTAGTATTTACGATAGCCAGCGCGAAAGTGGCTCGGGCAAACGTGTCACCATTTTTACAAGGTCGGCATTTGCAGGTCAGCAAAGATATGCAGCAAATACCTGGAGCGGAGATGTGGCATCCAGTTGGAGCACATTAGCAAAACAAATTCCGGCGGCTCTAAACTTTAGTCTTAGCGGGATACCTTACTGGAATGCGGATATCGGCGGATTCTTTGCAGGCGATTTTATCGCAGGCGGAGGTGCCAAAAATCCGCTATTTCAGGAATTATATACACGTTGGCTTGAGTTCGCCACGTTTACACCTATGATGCGATCTCATGGAACCGATATTCCAAGAGAAATTTATCAATTCGGTCATCGTGGTGAACGAACCTTCGACATCATTGAAAAGTACATTAAATTAAGGTATAGCCTACTGCCTTACAGCTATGCTACAGCCTGGAATGTAACCCACCATTCCGGCTCATTTATGAGAGCACTGTTCATGGATTTTGGCAACGATAAGCATGTATATGATATCGGAAACCAGTATATGTTTGGAAGCTCGGTTATGGTGATACCCGTGACCAGTTCGGGCGCAACAGAGCAGACCGTTTATCTTCCAACGGGTTCATTATGGTATAATTTCTGGACAGGTAAAAAAGAGCAAGGCGGTAAGACTATCATGGCAACCGCGCCGATAGATATATTACCGCTCTACGTAAAGGCAGGTGCGATCATTCCATGGGGACCCGAAGTTCAGTTTGCAGAGGAGAAAAAATGGGACAATCTTGAAATCAGGATCTACCCGGGAAAGGATGGCGATTTTACACTTTATGAAGATGAAAATGACAACTATAATTATGAAGAGGGCAAATACACAGAGATTCCTATGCATTGGAATAATAACAGTAAAACCTTAACCATAGGAAAAATGAGAGGTGATTTTGCTGGTATGCTGACCGAAAGAAAATTTAATATTGTCCTGGTAACAGAAAATAGAGGAACCGGAGCAGAACTAAGCAAAAAAACAGACCAGATTGTTCATTACAAAGGGGTTAAACTTTCTATTAAAATTTAGGTTTGATATCATGACTGAGACACTGTTTGTTATAGCAAACAGTGTCTTTTCCATATCTTGATGACAAATCCCAGAAAACTTTTTTATTGACCAGGTGTTTAGGAGATTTTCTAAGATCGATTTGGCATCATCGGTAAGTTGAAATAGCAATTAACCCTTTCGCGTTATAGTGATCTTATTTCACCGGCCTATTTTAGGAGCCCAGTCAAGTCCTTGGTCTAAATCTTCGTCGGGGTTCCTACCTTTTTTTTGATCTTGTTCTTGCCTTTTTGGTTCCTCTTCTGCAACAAAATAAGTTTTTAATAAATCAAACAGTTGCGCGGCTGCCCCCTCCCTAAAGGTTGGATAGTATCCCACTATTTTAGCAGTAGTCAACTGTTCTTCACTTAGTCTAGGCTCGGCGGTTGGTTTCTGCACCGCCGCTGTTTCCGGTAAACCGTGTGTTTCTGATTGGGGAGTCATTGCATTTTCGTTAGTGGTTTCATGCGTTGTCGTTCCTGCTTCCCGTTTCTTTCTTTCGGCATCCAGCCATTCTTTAAATTCAGTTTCGGACTTTTTCGGTTTGATGGCGGTTTCCGTAGTGTAGATCAGTTCCATTAAAAACTTTTCCCGTAGCTTAACCGATTCGCCCAGGTCCTCACTGAATTTACTGCTTACCTCGATCTCTGCACTATCGGATTGCAAGCCATTTGCAATAAATAAATATTCCAACCTAACAGAAAAAATAAAAGAGCGGTTGTAAACCCTTGTCATCTCGGAATAGTTATCATGATAGTAGCCCCAAAACTCCTTAAAGCGGTTACGGACTTTAGTCAGCTCGGCCAGTTGGATTTGGATAAGTTCTTTGTCTAAAGTCATCAGGTCGATAAAGGCCATATCTTTCAATACCCTTAATTCGCTCCGGTAGGAAAAGCTGTCATAGTATGGGTCTGGTAGGTTAGATCATAAACCTTGACTTGCTTCTTTTCATTCGTTCCCCACTCCATGTGAAGATCGTCTTCGATAACACGCAGGTCGAATGTTTGAATACGGGTTAAAAACTCTTTCAAATGCTGCATAATAGGTAGTATGTAGTTGAGCAAAGTTACTTAATATCCCTATTTGTCAAACCAATTCAGACCTGACAATCCTATGTTGTTTGTGTGTTTTTTGTGAAATTGTGTGAGAAATGTGTGAGAATAAAAAAACCCCACTCGCCAGAATGGGGTTAAATCGTTGATTTTGAGGCTCCCCTGACGATACATAACTTCAAAAACACAATTGATAATGTGAGAGTTATCGTCCAATTATCAAAAAATTCCAATTCCAATATAAACTTTTAAACTGCTTAAAGCAAATCAAATAACCTCGCAGCCTTTATCACTGGTAAAAACAAGCTAAAGGCAAGCACTGAATCCAGTAAAAGTTTTTTCCATGTATGTAATGTTGTTTTATCAGTTAAACTTTTCTACCCCTTTAGTACTGACCTTTATGATATCGCCATTTGCATCAAATTTTAAACTATCCAAGCAAAGCTGCCTTAAAACAAAAGATTCTTTCTGCCGAAAAATACGATGATATAAAATATAGCGCTGACCCTTATTTAAAAAAGAGGTGTGATGGCCGGGGCCTATAACCGTGCTATCAGCCGAGGTGCTTAATATAACACGGTGTTCATTTTCTTTAAAGGGGCCAAGCGGGCTGTTTCCTTTTGCATAACCTACCTGGTAGCTGGCGTCGATAGCTCTCCCTTCCGAAAACATGAGGTAATAAGTTCCGCTACGTTTAACCATATGCGCCCCTTCAAAAAAATGAGGGGTGCTGATATCCTTAGGTGTGCCATCAAACGAAACCATATCGCTTTTAAGCTGTACGGCCATGCAATGCCCGTTTATCCAATGATATCCCGATCCCCAATACAGGTAAGCACTTCCGTCGGCATCAATAAAACAATCCGGATCAATATTATGAACTTTAGGGTAATCTGTAGATTTTACCATTGGCGAATTATCCTTTTTCAGGTTTTTCCAGGGGCCAAGCGGTGTATTGCTTACACCTCCCCATACTTCTCCTCCTATCGCTACATACATGTAAAACTTGTTATTCTTGACTTTTACTACAGATGGTGCCCGAATCATTTCATCGAGCGAGGATTTGCTGGTACAGGGCCTGTTTAGTTGGCCAGTTAATATGATGCCTGATAAACTTAACAAAGTCGGTTGTTTCCAGCACCGCCAATTCATTAGCACCCCACGGATCAATGGTCGCATAAATAAAGTACCGGCCTTTATCTTTAATAATCGTTGGGTCCGCAAAGTAGCCGCCGGTTATAGGGTTTGAGATCATTTGCTTTTGAGCCCAAACGCATTCACACAGTAACATGGTTATAGCAAATACAAAAAACCGTTTCATCATAACAGTAGCCTATTTTATTTTTAATTTGATCAGGGTTTCGGGCATCCCATCGGCTTTTGCCGAAACCATAACTTCTTCTTTTGTTTCCCTTGCCTGTATAACCGCCAATGCCAAGCCATTAAAAGCATATCGGTAATTAACCTTAAAAGAGTCGTGACTTAACGGATCGCCATTATCAACGCCGGCAATAAAGGCATCCCCGATAATCTTGAAGGTTATTTTATTTTTAGCAAAAGGAACAAGGTTACCATCTTTATCCAACACTTTTGCCGTGATGAATGCAAGGTCTGCGCCCCCAGCTTTAAGCATACTTTTATCTGCCGAAAGCTCAATTACAGCTGCTGCGCCGGCGGTTTTAACTTCGGTTGATAAAACTTCGACGCCATTTTTACGGGATACCGCTTTCAACGTACCTGGCTCATATTTTACGCGCCACATGACGTGCAGATCATCGCCCTGCTTTCTTTTGATTCCTAATGATTTTCCATTCAAATAAAGCTCTACCTCATCGGCATTATTGTAATAGGCCCAAACATCTATAGTTTTTCCCGGTTTCCAGTTCCAATGCGGTAAAAGATGTAAAACCGGCTTATTTGTCCACTCGCTTTGGTACATGTAATAAACATCTTTAGGAAAACCTGCGAGGTCGACAATGCCGAAATACGAGCTGCGTGCAGGCCATGTGTATGGCGTAGGCTCACCCAGGTAATCAAATCCCGTCCAAAGGAACATACCCGACAGGAAATCATATTTTTTGATAATCTTCCAGGTTTCTTCGTGGGTTGATCCCCATGGCGCGGAAACGTTATCGTAAGCCGAAACCGTAAAATCTGCATTCATGGGCTGTTTGTCCTCGTCAGACCAGCGACGAATGCTATCGCTCGGCATATCATAAATGCCCCTCGTTTCCAACGCTGATGTTGTTTCTGTACCGATGAATTTTTTATCGGGATAACGCTCATGAAAACCGACCAGGTCGTTATGATGATAGTTATACCCTACCAGATCGATAGCTCCCGATTTAATGATCTGATTTTTAGTATCAGGATGATTGTTGGCCGCGGTAACCGGCCGGGTACTATCCAGCTTATGAACTATCCCGGCCAAATCTTTAGCTATACGGAAACCGCTGCTATCACTTTGCTCAGGTATTTCGTTACCGATACTCCATATCATTACCGATGGATGGTTACGGTCTCTCAATACCTGGTCTTCCAGATCGCGTGCATGCCACTCTTTAAAAAATAGGTGATAATCATATTTTTCCTTAGCCTTTTCCCAGCAATCAAAGGCCTCATCCATCACTATAAAACCCATCGAATCTGCTAGGTCAAGCAGATCGGGCGACGGTGGATTGTGGGATGTGCGGATAGCATTACAACCCATTTCTTTTAATATTTTCAATTGCCGTGCAAGCGCATGTACATTTATGGCCGCGCCAAGGCAACCCAAATCATGATGCAAACACACGCCTTTTATTTTTACGTTTTTTCCGTTTAGGATAAAGCCCTTATCGGTATCAAAATAAAAATCCCGGATCCCTACTGTAGTTGTGTAGGTATCCAAAACAGCATTGCCCGACACAATTTTAGAAACCACTTTGTAAAGCGCAGGATTATCTGCCGACCATAGCCTCGGTTTTAATACTGCCAGTTCCTGTTTAGTTATGGTTAGTGTATCGTTGATTGATAACAGATTAACAACCCGATCGCCAATTGCCTTACCAGCCATATCACATAGGCCGGTTATAAGCTTATACTCACCCTTTTTGCCGCCGTTGTTACGGATGGTAGTTTGCACAGAGATATTTGCGTTGGCTTCACTAACATTGCTGGTAGTAACAAAAGTCCCCCATTGATCTACCGCTATTTTGTTAACAGTAACTAAGCGCACATGCCGGTAAATACCCGATCCGGAGTACCAACGTGAATTGGGCTGCATGGAGTTATCAATCTTGACAGCAATGATATTTTTTTGTCGTCCGTATTTTAAATAAGGCGTTAACTCGTATCTGAACGAGATATAACCATTAGGCCTGAAGCCGAGGTGATGACCGTTTATCCATACATTACTTTTTTGATAAACACCATCAAATTCTATATAGGTCAACTTACCCTTACTTCTATCGGGAGCTATAAAGGTTTTCCGATACCAGCCGATACCGCCGGGTAAAGCACCGCCTTCGGGCTTAGCCGGGTTATCCTTCCTGAATCTGCCTTCGATGCTCCAATCATGCGGCAGATCGAGTTTGCGCCATTTGGTATCATCAAGACCTACACCCTGTGCTTGATTCACATCACCTAAATTAAACGACCAGTTTTTATCAAAATTTATAACCTGCCTTCCAGGTTGGTTTTGCGCACAAACAAAAGCGGCAGGCAGCAGTAAAATACAAAGGAGGAGATATTTATATTTCATGTTATTTATAATAGTATTAATGAAATGACCAACGGATAAACCCCACCTGCTGTTAGGTTAGATTTTCAGGAAGATCTTGTTCCGGTACAAAATATAAAGCAAGGTTAGCTGTATAAAAACCACAGATATAGCCGACCATACCGGTTGCCAGTTTTGAGACAGGTGACTGATAATCCCTCCAAAAAAATAATTGGCCGTATGCTGAAAATCTACCATCCCCTCTGATGCGAGGTAAATGACTATTGAATTCACACCGATAAATACAAAAGGAAAAGCCCATTTTCGCCAACCGGCAACATCAATAATGAGATAAAATACGGACAGAAAAACACAGCTCCAGCCGCCAACAAACAGCACAAACGAACTGCTCCACAAGCGTTTGTTGATTGGAAAGCCCACATTCCATAACAAACCTAAGCCTATCAATACAACACCAGCAGCAAATACCCCCATTCCCTTTTTCCACATCGGCCATTTCGCGTTATCGTACTTCAAAAACTGCCCTGTAAATATGCCCAACATGGCCGTGCCTATAGCAGGTATGGTAGATAGCACCCCCTCAGGGTCATGCACTTTATCATGCAGACGACCGGGAAGCAATAAGCGATCGATATAAGATTCCAGGCTGCCATTCATGGTTAAAACACCCGCGCCGTAACCAGGTACAGGGATCCACTCCATGGCAGCCCAATACCCCAACAACAAAAAGGCAAACCATACAATCTGCCCACGAGTGCCAAAATGGAGATAGATGATGCCGGCAAAAAACCAGGCCAAACCAATGCGGCCCAGCACGCTGGCAAAGCGGGTATTTTCATATCCGTTAAACTTAAACAGCCCGTTCACCACCATGCCTAAAAAAAGCAGGATGAGTGCCCGCCTAATCATGGATACATAAACTTCCTTTTTGGCAGCGGTTGGTAAAAGATATGGTTGAGCAACACCGTGTTTTCCGGCTTTACTCCCCATGGAATATGGCATGGACACCCCGGCAATAAACAAAAACAGCGGGAAGATCATATCATAAAAAGTGATGCCGTTCCATACCGTATGGTGCAACTGGCCCGACATCCACACAAAAACCGGCCAGCCTGTGGCTTTGGCAACAGCGTGTATAACACGTTCCCCACTCATGATCCAAAACATATCAAAGCCGCGGAGGGCATCTAACGATAATAGCCGGGCTGGCTTTGAAACAGTTTTTTCAGGATTAGCTATTGGTGTACTTAAATTGCTCATATCCACTATTTAAGATCGTTACCCATATTTGCCCGGTACTTTTCATATAGTTGCTGCACTATCAGCGTGCTGCTGCCATTAGGCGCAACAGGATAAGTTTTTGATGAGTTAACCCATTGCCACTCCCAATCACTTATTGATTTATCGAACAGTTTAAAATCTGGTTCTTTGCCTGTTTCAAGCGAGGCTTGTAGCACCCCGAAAAACTTTTGCCAACGTACCTTGTAAAAATCGTTAAGCAAACCGCTCCACTGCCTGCACGAGTATTCATGCAACGGGCTATCTGCCCCTCCCCATAATGTGATGAGGTTGCGGGCATTTTTTTCATACAGTGCTTTTTCGGCAGGGTTAGTACCCCAGGCGCGGGCATCGGCTATCCAGGGGCCAAGCATAAAATCCTTTTGAGTAACAAGCAGCTTGTCTATATCGGCTATTAAGGCTAAGTATTCGTTTGTGTATTTTACAAAGGCTTTATCATTTTTATCCTGGTACGCCTTGATCCATTTTAACTGAACCGGTCTGCCGTAGTTGGCCAGCACCTGCCGCGTAACGTCAACCAAATCATAATTAAAACCGCTGCTTTGTTTGCATAGTGGGATCGCCGCAACTATTTTATCCCAGGCGGGGAGCAGGTCCTTACGGTTATAATTAAGATGGGTGCGTGTCCATACAGCGGCCGAATCAAGCGTTGGCCGCCCTGTAATGATAGATTCAGCCCCATCGCGGATATCCTTGCCGTTAAAAACGGTCGTCCGCAGTATTTGCCATGCATCCACTGCTTCTTTGCTTTTTACACCATAGCGGTTAAATACATATTGAGGCAACCATTCATCAAGGTTAACGGGTTTGTTTTGCCACGTGTTTTGCGCCATTAATTCATACAACACAGGCGTTTGCTGAATGGCCTCCATAGTTAAGCCAATGCCAATCATCTTACCCGAAGCAGAATCTGCAAGGGCCTGCGCAGGTTGAGCAGCCACAGCTTCGATACGACCGAACAAACTATTGTTGCCGCCATAATTATGCAGCATATTCCAGATCCATGGTTTGCCGTAAAATGCTTCGGTACGTTTCCAAATCGGCTCGTAATCGGTGTTCAAGTCAAGTACTATCATATGATCATTAGGCACGGCATTTAATAGCGCTTTGATCTGCTCATTTTTCCAGAACTTCCGATCGCTAAAAAATAGCCATCCCTGCATCACCCAAACTGCCTTTGGATCGGCACCTTTCATACCATCATAAACCCGCGCACTTAATTCCGACAGGAATTTAGGATCGTTAGATGGCGGTTCGTTCTCATTAAAAGTATCTGCCGAGTACAGGTGGTCGGTTCCGTAAACCTTGGTTTGTTCCTCTATAAACTTCTTACCTATCTGCGCAAACAACGGATCTTCCGAATCAAGGATATAAGTATCAGCAAAGCCATTGTTCCAGTTGGTTTGTTTGAGTTTGGCCTTAGGATAATGTTTTTTAAACGACGCCGGCACATGCCCGGTAAAGGCAGGGAGTACCGGTTTTATCCCCAGTTCGCGCTCGCGCTGCAATATTTTAACCTGCAAGTCGCGGTGGCTTGTTATCCAGGTTGTTGGTAGTGGCCCATCCCAGGCATCAACATTACCCATATAAAACCAACCAAAATATGCCGGGCCTGTAAAAAACTTTTGCATATCATGGTTGCTGAAACCCATCGATTTATAAACCTTGTCCCAAACATATTCCTGTCCGGTAATAGCCAGCGGCATATTAATGCCATGAAGCGCCATCCAGTCAATCTCCTTTTCCCAGCGTTTCCAGTCCCACCAGCTCATGCTGTAACTGTACGTACAATAGTTGAGGTAATACCGGTATTTGTAAGGGGTCGCTTTATGCACCTTGGCCGCAGGCATAGGCAAATTAGCGGGTAACTTCAGGTTTGAGCCGTTCCAGGTAATTTGGCAATGCGTATATTCGGCAAGGTAATGATACAGGGCCGACGCAATGGCCACGCCATTGTTACCCCTTAAAATGATCTTCCCTTTTGCGCCTTCTACTTCAAAAGCATCTTTAGCTTCAGTTACAGGAAGCGGCTGAACGATAAATTTTTGAGCGGCAGCGGGCACAATCCTTTTAATTAAAGCGTACGATGACTGTACATTTAACTGCGCTACGGTTTTGTTTGCCATACAGCACATGCTGCACAGCAGTATATAAATAAAAACTTTGGGTTTGCAGTTCATTTACTTTGATGTTTTAATATCATTGGGTTTTTATTACGTGGTCCCGTTTATCGGCAGGCTGTATATCCAACAGCTTATTTACCTTCACGTTGTTCAATAACAGTAAGGGTAAAGTTTTAAAACCGGAAACATTTATCTTTTCGGCAATAAGCCCGTTCACGTCATCAAAAACAAATGGTGTACGGAAATCATACCCGGTGTAATTGACGTGTATGTTTTTCAAATTGATACCTTCGGCATGCCTTGCGTAAAAAGCGGATACAGGCAATTCGCCAAACATCGAAAACTCGGGGTAGGCAGATATTTGTTCAGGCACTTTGGATAACGAATCAATATTAAACCATGCTACCTTCTTTTTAGCTACGGCAGCATAGCTGATATCAATGCCCTCCAGCGTAACATTGCTCACCGGCGAACCGGGAATACCAGCAACCGACATCGGAAAAACATTATGCGCAAATTGTTCGGGTGGCCCTTCCATATGGTAACCAGCATCCGGCTTTCCGGCTGGTATCCCGGCTTTAACATCGGCAATATAAATCCCACTAACCGAACCTGCCGCTCTTAACTTTTGACGTTTACCTAATCGTATAAAAATGGCGTTGCCGGTATTTTTCGCTACTACATGTCTTATATCAATATCTTCAATCACACCTCCGTCAACCGATTCGATAGCCACTGCCGAACGGAAAGTATCATACACCTCAATATTACGAACCGTTATTTTTTTAAACCCACCGAAGGATGCTGTACCCATTTTAAATGCACTCGCACTTGAGCGGATCCTGCAATCGGTAATAACAATGTCTTCGCAAAAACTTTTAGGATCGGATGATTTTAAACAGATACCATCATCAGCAACATTAAAAAAACTGTTGGTAAGCTTTACCTTTTTGCAATCTACCAGATCGATCCCGTCATTGTTTAAAAACGTGTTGCTGATAACCTTTATATTATTGATCAACATATTGGTACAAGCCCGGTATTCCTGTATCCAGCACAAACCATTTTTGATGGTCACATCACTAATCTTCACATTATCGCATTGTTTAAAAAATATCAACTTCGGTCGGTTATCTTCTTCTGGCCGCAATTGGTGCCACTCGTTATAAGTTTTCCATTCTTTGTCTTTAAGCTTACCGTTTCTGAGCATCCGGTATATATCTTTCAATAAAGCTTCGCCTCTGCCATTTATAATGCCTGTGCCGGTGATCGCTATATTTTTACAGCCACTTGCTACTATTAAAGGCGATGCTTTTCCCGGGCCATAGGCTATACGTTTAACAGTTGCCAATAGCTGTGCGTTTGGGGCTAAACGCAATTCGACATTTGATTTCAGATCGATAACACCTGTTACAAATTTGCCTTGCGGCACCAGCACTATGCCTCCACCCGAAGCTGTACAATTATCAATAGCTTTTTGAATAACATGCGTATTATCGGTTTTACCATTACCCACCGCACCCAAAGTGGCAATATTGAAAACCTTTTGCCCGGCTTTAACCTGATGGATGAAAACTGTAACACAGGAGAACAGAATGATAACAAATGCAGATCTGAGTTTCATATGAAGATATATATTGTTACTAAGCGAATGAATCAGGCGACGGAGAATACCCCGTCGCCGGTTTAGTCCAATTGAACAATTAGTACCCAGGGTTTTGAACAAGCGCTTTATTTAGCTGCATCGCCGATGTCGGGATCGGAAAAATACGGTGTGCGGGGTTAGCATCTGTTTTAAAACCCCAAGAACTTTCGTATTTGCCAAACCTGATCATATCGTTTCTGTGCCATGATTCCCAGGCAAATTCCCTGCAACGCTCTGCATAAAGGTCATCAAGCGTAACGGTGCTCCATGCAGCCGATGTAGTCCGCTCGGCACGTAGGGTGTTAACCAATGTAAGCGCTGTTTGCCCGAGGGTAGTTGCCCCTCCCCTCAAAATAGCTTCAGCTTTCATCAGCAAAATATCTGAATAACGGAATATTGGAATATCGTTTTTCATGTTCCTGTTCAACGAAGTAGAATCCGGGTAAAATTTAATGTTACGATAGCCCATGTTCCAGCCTATTTCATCGTTACCCACGTCAAACGTGCCAACATCTTGCCTTAAAACAATGTTAGGTGTTAATTCAACCTGGTATGTTAAAGCGCCGTTAGGGTCGCTTCCAGTATAAAACTGGTTATAGCTTTGATTTGTTGTAGTATAAGTTACCGGCGTTATGCCATCAAACTGGTATTGCTTGCCGGTTAGCCATTGTTTGTTCCTGATATCGTTAGGATCATTAAAATTGGCATAATAAGTTGGCAGCGTGCTTATAGCTCCGTCTGGTGTGAAATTTACTTTGTACTTATTTACCAATCTCCTTGGCAAATCGTACCGCTGATGAAGGTTCTGGCTTCTGAAAGGCAGTGTATTTGCTGCAGCAGGATCAAACGGTATAGCAAAAATAAACTCGGCAGTTTGTGGCCCGTTATCCGGGTAAAACATTTTGAGGTAGGTACCTCTTGCCTCAAGATGAAAAGCGCCGGAATTGATCACATTATCGCAAGCGGCTATACAATCGTCATAACGCTTGGTGCCTGTGTAATATTCGGCATTGAGGTACATTTTTGCAAGCAACGCATAAGCCATGTATTTGGTTGGCTTGCCATAGGTGGTTTGCCCTGTAGTGCTGCTTAGCGAAGGCAAAGCGGCTTTGATTTCCGATTCGATAAAGTTAAAAACCTCGGAACGGGTTTTGTTAGGATGTGCTGCATAATCGCCGGCTACGGTAACAATTGGCACATTGCCAAAACTGTCCATCTGATAAAAATAAGCAAGGGCCCTAACCATCCGTATTTGTGCCAGGTCCTGCTGTTTGGCTGTTCCTTCCGGCTCAGCGGCCTGAAGTGTTGCCAGTGTTTGGTTGGCCAGACCAATAATAGTGGACGTCCAATACCACTCCCCGCTAACACCGGGATGGTCCTTTGTCCAGGTATGGTAATGCAGCTGCTGAAATTCACCACCATTATACCAGTTACCACCGTAAGCCGGGAAGATCACCTCATCGGTACTTGCCGATTGCATGAAAAAGTGCTCGACTGAGATATTGCCCCGCAAAGCCACGTAAACAGGACCCGCCGCTTGCGCGTATTGATCTGTATTTTGAGGAAAAACATCCGGGGTTAATTCTGTTTTCACCGGTACCGATACTTTTTGGCACGATGCAAAACATAGCGTAAGTATAGCGCAAAAGCCAATGCTTTTTAATATTCTGTTCATGATAATTTCTTTTAACTGGTTAAACTTAAAAAGTTACGTTAGCCCCTATCAGGATGGTCCTGGTTTTGGGATAAAAGTTATTATAGTCCACACCGGGAGAAATACCGCCCTGGTTAATTTCAGGATCCACACCTTTATACTTGGTTATGATGAACACGTTATTGGCCGAAGTATAGATCCTGAAAACCTTGATGTACTTACTGTTCAGTTTAAAGTTGTAAGCAAGGGTGGCATTATCCAAACGCAGGTAACTTCCGCTTTCCACAAAACGAGATGAGTACAAATAAGCATTGTAATCTGCTGCCGATTCGCCTGCTGCATCCTTCAGGATATTGGTGTACTGTGCTGTGTTAGGCCTGAAAAGATCGGCGCGTGTTGCGTCAAATATCTTGTTACCAAATACGCCTCTGAAAAAGATATTCAGATCGAAATTTTTATAATGAAAATCATTCGACCAGCCAACCAATAATTTGGGTTGTGCACTGCCTAGGTAATGATAATCCGTACCAATTGTTGGCGCAGTTGTCAACTTGCCATCGGCACCAACAAATTGCGAAACTCCATTAGCGTTTTTGCCAGCGTACTGAAGCGAAAAGAATTGGCCCAGAGGTTTACCTGATTTTAAGATCTGCAAGGAGTGGCTTGATTGACCAGCACCTTCGGGGAAGGAATACAGCACCGAATCGCCTCCTGAAAACAGTGGGTTAGACAAACTGTTGATAACGTTTTTATTATGCGCAAGGTTCAGCGCGGTCGACCACCTGAAGTTAGCAGTCCGTACCGGCGTGGTGTTAATGGTTAGTTCGATACCTTTATTGGTCATGCTGCCGCCATTTGCCACAATAGTACCGGTTGGCACCAGGATAGGATCAACTGCATATGAGAAGATCATTCCCGTTGTTTTTTTGTTATAAACCTCAAGCGCGCCGGTCACTTTTCCTTTAAACAATTCAAAATCCAAACCCAGGTTGGCAGTAGAGGTTTTTTCCCATTGCAGGTTTGCATTAGCTGCTTGTGTAGCCCCCAGAGCATTGATATAATTTCCATTACTGTAAAAAGTACCGAGGCTACCTGAAATAGCTTGTGCCGTATAGGCATTGAAACCTGTTGAGTTACCTGTTATACCATAACTGGCACGTAGTTTCAGATCGTTTATGGTATTATTTTCTTTCAGGAAGCTTTCCTGGCTTACGCGCCAGGCGGCACCTACCGATGGAAAATATCCCCATTGATGCTCTTTACCAAAAACAGAGCTGCCATCGCGCCTTACAGAAGCCTGCAACAGGTATTTATCATTGTAGTTATAATTTACCCTGGCAAAATCAGAGATCAGCCTCGTTTCCTGAAACACACCATCGGCACCAAAATTAACCTGAAAACCAGATACGGCATAAGGGTTGCTTAAGGCCAGGTTGTTGTAACTTACATTATCAACCGGGAAGTTGGTAGTGGTTGCCTGGAAACCATCTCCTATAGTATTATTCTGCCAAGAGTACCCTAATACTGCATTGATGGAGTGATTGCCTATTTTTTTATCCCAGTTAAAATATGTTTCTATAATTTTATTAACTGTTTGTAACGAACTCCTTGTAGCTTGGCCGTTACTACCAAAGGTTTGCTGCGTATGATAGCCTAAACCAGGCTCCGGGTTATCATATAAACCGTTGTAATGAGATGTGAAATAAGAGGTATAAAACTCTCCGTGTAAAGTAGTAGTATTTAAATAGGATAAATTTAAGTTGTATGTTAAGCCGAAAGGCAATTTCAGCTGGGTGTTAAACGCAGCAACAAGATTATTGTATTTTGTATCACTCACGCTGTTGTTTAGCATGCCAACCGGGTTATAGTAGTTTTGCGTTGTCGGGTTTTCAAAATAGCTTCCATCGGCATTCTTTGTCGGTGAAACCGGCAGGAAAAGCGCTGATTGCAGCAGGATCACGTTTCGATATGGCACATCATTAGCATTACTGTTGGAGTTGGTTACAGATAAGCTAAATTTAAGGATATCATCGAAAGCGCTTTGTGTTAAAGCCAACCGGCCAATAACACGCTCCAGGCCGGTATTGGCAATGATACCATCTTTTTTTACATAGTTTACGCTGGCATAGTAGCTGCTATGGTCGGTACCGCCGCTGAAAGACAGGTTATGATTGTGAGATATGGCAGTGTTTCGCTCAATAGCTTTTTGCCAATTGGTATTCGCTCCTTTATCATCGGAAGCAGAAAGCGCCTGGTTATTTGTTTTCAGGAAACCCCTTAACTCGGCAGCGTTCATCATAGCAAGCTGGTTGGCTACCTTTTCGGCACCTACATAGCCGTTATATGATATTGATAACTGCCCTTTTTTACCTTTTTTCGTGGTAACCATAATAACACCGTTAGCTGCCCTGTTACCGTAAATGGCAGTTGCCGCGGCATCTTTCAATACATCTATAGTAGCAATATCATCGGGGGCTATGGTAGCAATATCAACACCAGGAACACCATCAACTACGTAAAAGGGCCCCTGCGAACTGTTTATTGTAGATGCACCACGCAGAACAACGGCAGCAGGTTTGTTAGGGTCGCCGCTGGCAGTAATGTTCAATCCCGGAACTTTACCTTGTAACAACTGGCCAACATCTGTAATGGCCCCTTTGTTCAGATCTTTATTATTTACCGTTGAAACGGCGCTGCTTAATGTGGCACGGGTCGCATTACCATAACCTATCACCACCACTTCGCTCAAACCTTTGGCAGCTTCAACAAGGGTAACGTTAAGCGAGGTTTGCTCGTCAACCAATACTTCCTTCGTTTCGAAACCTAAAAAACGAAACTGTAAAATATCACCCTTATTAGCATTAATAGTATACGAACCATCAGCAAGGGTAGAAACAGCCGTTTGTCCGCCTTTTATCAATACCGTAACGCCCGGAATAGGACTCCCCCTACTATCCGTAACCTTTCCAGTTATTTTTTTTGGTACAGCGGGCTGCTCTTCATCCGGCTGCTTTGGTGTAATACGCTCCTTAATGATAATGGTATTATCATCAAGTTCGTAGGTTAAGGGTTGGTCTTTAAATATCTGGATCAGCACCTGGCTAAGCTCCATATTCACTACATTAATAGTAACCGGTTTTGCCTTCAGCATAACAGTGTTATTGAATATAAACAAGTAGCCTGTGCGTTTATGCAGTTCTTTTAAAACTGATTTCAACTCGCTGTTTTCTTTAGTAATACTAACTTTTTGCGCCATGGTACGGGCACTAAGTTGCATTGCCAGTAAGAAAATTAGTAAGCCCGTGATCTTCATCGTCCTTAGTACCAGTTTTAAATAATTTCTTGTTTGTTGGTAGTTACATTCTCCGTGCCGAACAGGCACAGGAATTTTAGAATGCAAGAGTAGTTTCATACATTTGAATGTTTGGGTTAAGTTTAAATCAGAGTCGAATTTGAAATTTGGGTTAATCCAGGCATATCGCCTTTCCGGCCGGAATCCGGGAGGGCTTTTTTTATGGGGTCACCGCTGAAGAGGTAAGTTTTTATTTATCCATATTTTGCAATTAAATTAACAATTGGGTTAAAGCTATTTTTTTTCTATGATCACTTTATTGGCGGCAATAGTAAACTTAATGCCACCGGTTGTTTCAAGCAACTTCAGCGCTTTTGATAATGGAATATTTCTTTTAACCAGGCCTGTAAAATTGAGCTGCGGTTTAGGCCCCCTATACTCCACATCGATATTATACCACCGGGCCAGTTCAAGCACTACCTGCTCAAGTTCTGTATTATCAAAAAGGAACAAGCCATTTTTCCAGGCGACAACATCTTCGGTATCAACTGTTTTTACATCAAATTTCCTGGCGCCAGTGTCATAAACCGCCTGTTGCCCAGGCACCAGCAAATGCTTTTGATTGCCATTTGATATTTTAACCGAGCCTTCTAAAAGAGTTGTTTTGCCCGGTTGCTCACTATAAGCACGGATATCAAAATGAGTACCCAGCACTTCTACCTTCTGGTTTCCGAAGCTTACTACAAAAGGCATTTTTTTATTTTTAGCAACTTCGAAGTAGGCCTCGCCGCTAATGTTGACATTTCTTGATTTGCCGGTAAATGCTGTGGGGTATGAAATAGACGATTCAGCATTAAGCATAACCACTGTACCATCCGGCAACTGCAATCTGTATTGCCCGCCTCTCGGCGTGGCCATGGTGTTCATCAACGAAGTAATACCTGCCTGGCTTCCAGGCACATAAGCAAGACTTCCGTTGGTCAGTTTTACAACCGCAGTATTACCCTGCTGCACAAGCTTGCCATTCTGCGCATCGTTCAATTGAATTTTAGCGCCGTTGGCAAGTATTAAAATTGCTTTATCACCACCGGGGCTAACATCATGATGTATTTTTCCTGCCGCGAGGGTGTCATTGCTTTTTCGCAAACGGTATTGATATATACCAAATGATAAAGCCAAAACCAATATGGCAGCAGCTACATAGATGAATTTATTTGTTCGTTTTCTTAGCGGCATGATCTTCTCGTCCAAATCATCGGAAACTGGGTCACCCAATGCGGCGTGCAGCATTCTATCACGGGCACCAGCAGGGAAAAGATCATCCTCAAACTGATTTGATTTGAATACTTCTTCCATCAACCGCTGCACCAGCATCTCTGACCCTGGCTTATTGATGAACTGCATTAATTCATCTCGCTCGGCCGGGGTTTCAGTCTTGTTAAAATACTGTTGGAATAAGTAGCTTAATCTTTCAGACATCTTATTTTTTCTCTTATACAACTAAAGAGTCAAAAAGAATAAAAAAGGGGTAGTCGAAAACAAGAAAAAAATATTTTATTTTAAAAAATGAACGCAAACCATAAAAAACAGCAGAAACAACTGGTCGTTCTTCTCAGAAATACTGTTTTTAATGAATTTATTAGCTGCTACAACATGCTTTTTCACAGTCTCGGGAGAGATCGAAAGTAACGTTGCGATCTCGCTGTACTTTAAATGGTTTATTTTGCTGAGCTCATAAACCTTTCGTTGTTGCGGTGGCAACTTCCCAATGAGCTCGTCTATCATATAAGAGAAATCTCTCTTCGTATTGGTTTCGTGCTGAAAAGAGCATTCTTCCTGGTATTGTTGTTCAAACCGCTGTTGCTTGGTACGAGCTGCTGCCTTATCTTTTAAAAAACGATAGGTTTTATTGCGGGTTATAATAAAAAGATAGTTTGTAAAACTTTCTATCTGCGAAAGGCTCTCCCTCCCCGACCATATCTTTACAAAAACATCCTGTACAATCTCTTCCGTGGCCTCAAGTGATTCTGTCAATCTATAAACATATTGACCGAGGTTTTTATAATAAAAATCGAACAGGCAAGTGAATGCCCTTGCATCTCCAGCCGAAATTTTGCTGAGGATCTCGGTTTCATTATGAATTGGCTTGATGGACAATGTTTAATTAATGGATCTTAAAATTATATAATTTTTATCATACCGTTAAATTTATCTACAACTATTACAACAAACCTGTTACAAAGAGCGCAAATCAAACTATCGCCAGTAATTACCCTTGACAGATTTATGCTTACATAGATTAGATGTTTTTGCCGGAGCGGGGAGCAAAAAAGCCGCCCTGTTTGACGCTGACCACAAGACAATTGCTAGAAGGGCGGCGCTATTTAAGCCACATACTTAAATATTAAGAAATGGCACCTGTTATCCTGAATACATAAGTAGGTTGCTCAGGTAATCTTTCGGGAAAGGCAATAGTGAGACCGTCCTTGTTCGCTTTAAAATCTATTTTCGGCTCATAGCCCAATAAACTTATAGCGGAGATATCCTTTTTATTAGCCAGGCTTTTTATTAACACCTGACTCTCCGGCCTGCCCATTACCATTGCATATAGTACGCCTTTTTTAGTTGTAAAACGGATATCGGCCGAAGAAAATGGCTTTCCTTTGCCCTCGTTAAATCCTTGGGTCGCCAAAGGGGCCGCGTTTTCTGATGCCGGCCCTTCTCCAAATTTCACCCATGGTCTGGTACCATAGATCGCTTCCCTGTTTATCTGCATCCAGGTTGCGACACCTTCAACAATGGCGCGTTCTTTTTCGTCGATAGAACCATTACCCCTTATCGGAACGTTTAGCAATAGGTTTCCGTTTTTGCTCACAACATCAACAAGCGTTTGTATAACTGTTTTAGCAGACTTGTATTTATTTTCGTCGTAAACACGACGGTCGTAATGCCAATTACCAATACAGGTATCAGTTTGCCATGGTAAAGGTTCTATCTCATTGCTTTGACCGCGCTCAATATCCCAAACCATACATTTACGTTGCTGTTCATCTAATATCTTTCCGTTTACCACGGCATTTAACTTCCCATATTTCCGTATACTATTATTGTACAGATCAGCCGTTATTTGGAGGCCAACATTGCTTACGGGCCAAAGAGGGAGTACGGTATCATCAAAATACATCAGGTCGGGTTGATAGTTATCCATCAACATTTTTATCCGTTTATAAAACCGGTCACAATATTCATTTGATGGAGGATAAGCGCCATCAGCCCAGGCCCATTGTTTATTATTATCCCTTCCTGCGGCACTCAAAGGATGGTGCTGGGCATAAAGATCTTGCGGATCAAACCCATCCCACCATTTTCCTTTGCCATCAGTGGCCGTCATGTTTCCATCATAAGGAATACCAGTCAATGGGCCGGTTTTATCAGTTTTTTGGGCATCCTCATACCAACTCCATGCGTGGGAAGCATGTACACTTATCCCAAAAGGAAGCTGATTTGACTTAGCAGCATTAGCCCAGCCTTTGATCAAATCTTTTTTGGCCCTATCTGCGTTGAATTCCAACGCTGGTATGGGTTTGGAAAAAGATCAAAATTATCATGGTGGTTCGCAAGCGCCACAAAATATTTGGCGCCGGCTTTTTTATAAAGTGAAACCAGCTTATCAGGGTTCCATTGATCTGCCTTCCATTCGTTAATCACATCTTTAAAGCCAAATTTTGAGGGGTGCCCATCCTTTTTGCAATGGTACTTATACTGTTCACTACCTTCCTCGTACATGCCGTGGGCGTACCAGTCGCCATATTCGGGCTCACATTGCGGGCCCCAGTGCGCCCAGATTCCAAATTTAGCGTCCCGAAACCAATCCGGCACCTGGTATTGGGCAAGTGAGTTCCAGGTAGGCTGAAAATGTGCCGATAATCCAGTCTTTCCGGCAGCTATCGCATTCCGGCCAAAAAGTTTAGATAGGTACAGAGAGGGTATGACCGTCAATCCTCCTTTTATCAAAGTTCTTCTTTTCATAGCATTTAGAACGCAATATATTTTTGAACCACTAATTCAGTAACAAGCAGCGCGTTGCATTTCATGAGGTGTAAATAGTCTTCGCAATATTCAGTTATTGGTTAAGGTTCTGTGATATTGATTTTTCAAACCTACAGCATCCATTGTTCAAAAATTTGCATAAAATGGACTATTTTTTGTAAAAAACCGACCTTGAAACTGGTAAAACATTCATAAACATTGGCATATTTAGTTTATATTTGTATATTTTCGTCTCAGATGGTCAAAAGGAATTTAGGGCATAGTTTTTCGCTCCTTAATATTGATTACGTCAAACTTAATTCGAAATGGAATTACAGAAATGTGATCAGTCCGTACTATCGCATTTACTATATCGATGATGGCGAAGGAAGTTTATCAGATGCTACCCATTCGCTAAAGTTAGAGGCCGGGTGCATATATATTATTCCAAGTTTCACTTTGTGTAATTTAAGCTGCAACAATTTCCTGAGTCAGTACTTCATACAGTTTTTTGAAGACTCAATAGATGGGAACTCCCTTTTTTCCAGCAATAGGAATATACTAAAAACTGAAGCATCGGAAACAGATGTCAGGCTTATTAACCCTTTATTGGAAATCAATCCCGGAAGGGGACTCAACAGGTCAGACAATCCCAGCAAATATGAAAAGGATATTTTTTATAAAGAATACCAGGGACTAAACAATCAGCAAAATATTTCAGCCTACTTGGAAACACAAGGGATACTCATGCAATTAATAGCCAAGTTTCTTAACCCCCAGCTTTACAAGCACCCCAGCCGCGATCCCATTCCCTTAAAAATAGCTGAAACCCTGAACTATTTACTTGTTAATTTACACCAAGACCTTTCTATTCATCAACTGGCCACGCGGGCCAATCAAAACATTGATTATTTTTCACGACAATTTAAGCTTCATACCGGTATAAGGCCGTTAAATTTTGTAAACGAAAAACGCGTAGAGCGTGCACAATACCTGATGGCCACAACAAGGATGCCTTATTCAGAGATTTGCGTACAAACGGGCTTTGACAACCTCTCCTATTTTTCAAGAACCTTCAAAAAGCTAACAGGCATGTCACCCAGCGCCTATAAAAAGCAAATATTCCGGGTTGGGTTTGAAAATTGAGGATAACACATAACAGCATTGTAACCAGCTAAGTATTTCAAAGCGGAATTCTATTTTACTGATTTGGCTTAAGATCAACTGTCTCGCATAGCCTCTGCCCTGATAATCGGGATGGGTACCAACGGCGCTCACCTCAACGAAAATTTCACTGCGAAAGCTGAAGCCTCCCATCGCCACCAACCGCCTGACATCAAATATGCCTTCATAATTGCCTTAACTAACAAATTTGAGCAACTACCTGATAGTGCACAACTAATAATACTTATAGTATTGATTCTTATAACTGCAACTGAAGTTTTTGGAAGATCATATATCTTTAATAAGCCACGTGTTCTTAACGGATGGGGATTTATACGAAGGCTATCAAATAAAAAGAAACGTCAATTATTTAAATTAGGAGAACTAAAAGCAAGTGAGCAACAATATAAAACAGAAAATAAATTTGTATTTCCGGAACTTGTGGACAGGCGGATAATATCAGACATAGTTTAAAATTATTTAGGGTGATTTTGTTTAAACAGATCATTGAAAATCAATCAATTATTCAAAATTACATACGTTTAACAAGCTCAAAGTCTTAAAAAAGTAGTTCTGAAAGTTTCCCTAGTCTATTAGGAACAATGGCCATTAAATGCGTTTGTTCCATTTAGGTAGTTGCCATTGCATTCTAAAAAATCTGTAACCAAATCGATTTTCAAGTCCCTTGGGAAATCTTGATAATAATCATCATGGGTAACACATTAATGTATCTCTAACTTCGGGATATTTTGCCCAATCATTCTCTTTGGCCATGAATATTGTCTCAACATCGGATCAGTTTTACTCATTAGAAATCGACCACGTTGTGAAGCCTAATCGGACTTTTCGAAATTACCGAACCGCTTAATTTAAAAATGCTAACAGGCAGATTTATATTGTATCAAGAGATTCGAGTTCAATCTTGTTCCAGCTAAAAGGTAGTCGTCAACATATTTAAATATATAATTAAATTTTGTTTTACCATTTTCATCATTACATTTGTAGTGTACTACTATACTAATACACTAAAATGATTCAAATTCAGAATTTGGACTTTGCATATAAAAAGGGGCGCCCGGTGTTCACCAGGCTCAACCTCGATTTGCTGCCCGGGCATATCTATGGTTTGCTCGGCAAAAATGGGGCAGGAAAGTCAACGCTGCTCAAAAGCATGGCCGGCCTGGCGTTTCCGCAGGCCGGAAAATGTATGATCAATGGGATCGACGCATCAAAGCGCCCGGTGTCTTTACTGGAAGACCTCTTTTTTCTGCCCGAGGAGATCTATGTGCCGGCATTAACCTCAGCACAATTTCTGAGAAGCACGGCTACCTTTTATCCTAAATTCAGTTTGACGGATTATTATGTTTACCTGAAAACGCTGGACGTGGATGCTGATGCAGTCATGGATAGAATGTCCTACGGTCAGCAAAAAAAGGCGATGATTGCTTTCGGGCTGGCCACCAATACCAGCGTCCTGATCATGGATGAGCCCACCAACGGCCTTGATATTCCCTCCAAGGTGCAGTTCCGCAAACTAATCGCGTCGGTGCTAAATGATGAACGTTGTATCCTGATCTCCACTCACCAGGTGCGCGATCTGGACAGCCTGATAGATACCGTGTTGATCCTCGACAATCAGCGGATTGTGGTAAAAAAGGCTGTTGACGAAATAAGCGAACAATTAACTTTCGGTCTTTTTGAAGACACTACCGGGATGCCGGTATTATATGAGGAGGAGACAATGCGCGGTAAATACGCCATTCTGAAAAACAATAATCGTAAGTACAGCCGCCCTGATCTGGAATTGTTGTTCAACGCCATTACCACAGGAAATCAACAAATTGTTGAAGTTATTAATGGAGGAACCGGGAATGAATAATTTTTTCAGTCTCCGCCGGTTTAGCCGCCTGTTCATTAAGCACACGATAGAACATTACCGGACCTACCTGATGTCGACAGCAGTGATCTTCGGGGTATTTGTTTTCGGCGGTACTTTTATCTTTTTTGTTTTCCCTGCGCCACCGGATACGGGCATGCAAACCGCATGTTTTGTTTTATTAATGCTGGTGTCGGGCAGTATTTTCACCAGTACGGTATTCGGTGATTATGGCAATAAAAGCAAAGCCATACCGGCTATCACCTTACCGGCCTCGTCGTTTGAAAAATACCTGGTGGGATGGTTGTATTCGTATCCTATTTTTATGGCTATTTATACCGGCATCTTCTTTTTGGTGCTTTTTACATTGGGCCAACTGGTGCACTTTCCGGGTATACGTTTGCAGATAATGTCATTGTCTCAGCCCGAAATGTTGCTGGTATTGGTGATCTATTCCTCACTTCATTCCTGTTGCATTTTCGGGGCCATCTTTTTTGAGAAGCTGCATTTCATCAAAACCGGCTTTGCGTTTTTTATCGGATACATTGTAATAACGATGTGTAATACCATGTTTCTTAAGCTCATTACCGGCGTAACAGTAATTAAAATGGCACTGCCGTTTGGCTTTCTCAATTTCAGCATCGGCAGCAAATTTTATTCGGTGGTTACTACCGGGCCTGTTTCAACCGGTATACTTATCACGATATTCCTGGCGGCGGCATTGATATGGGCTGCGGCCTATTTCAGGTTAAAAGAAAAGCAGGTGTGATATGGAGTTTAAAGATAACGAAGCGATATACCTGCAAATAGCATCATTTGTGTGCGATAATATTTTAACCGGTAAATGGCCTGCCGGACAAAAGATCTTATCTGTGCGCGATCTGGCCGTGGAACTCGAAGTTAACCCCAACACGGTGATGCGGTCATACGAGTTTTTACAGGGGCTGGAGATCGTTTACAATAAACGCGGCCTAGGGCTGTTTGTGGCCGACGACGGTTTTGAAAAGGTGAAAGCCTACCGCAGGCAAAACTTTGTGCAGCAGCACCTGCCCGATTTTTTTAAGAATATCTACCTGCTGGATATCTCTATTGACGAGATCAGGCAGCAATACCAGGAATTCCTGGCCCATCAGTCAACTCCAAAAAGCAATACCGACGAACAATGAGAACAAGTGTCAAAATATTAATTGCAGCAACGGTGCTGGTAATTGTAACCCTGGGCATCTACGATTTTCAACTGAAGGCCGAATACCTGCGAGGCGATTTCAAAAACCCGTTCCGGGATTATATCGCCACCGATTTCAGCGATTTTGATTCGATCGACCTGCATTCGGCGTCGGCCATTAACCTGATGGTGGTGAGGGGGCCTTATAAAGTGACGATTGAGCCTACCGCCATGGATTTTGTTAAAATAACCAAACGGGGCCGGACGCTGGTTTTTGATGCCAGTTATAAAGATCATTATCGCAATATTAACAGCGAATACGTGGTATTTGTATCCTGCCCGGATTTGAAAGCATTTACTACCGATACCCGCTACACAGCGGGCGACCTGAAAGTAACCGATTCTGTTTCGAACGACTTTAACTGGAAATACAGCCGGATAACCGGATTTGATGCCGATAGTCTCCGTTTAATCGCCTTACATGCTGCAAACGTGATGCTTGAGAATAATCGCATTAATTCAGTATTGCTTACAGCGGGCGCGCAGCCGGGCGCGGGCGCGATGATCACATTTGGCGAGGGCAACCGGTTTAAATCGGCCTTTTTGGATATTCAGCATAAAAGCACTTTACGCATTCTATCCCCTGCAGGGAATCATATCACCTATCAAATTGCCGACAGCGCCAGGCTGCTCGTAACCGGCAGTATCAGTAAACAACTCTTTAAATCCCCCCAGCCATGAAATTAACCATCAATTCACTCTCAAAAACTTATGCCAACGGTGTGCATGCCCTTAAAGATGTATCGCTGACGCTGGATAACGGCATGTTCGGTTTGCTTGGGCCAAACGGCGCTGGTAAATCGTCGCTGATGCGTACCATAGCCACCTTGCAGGAAGCCGATAGCGGCACTGTTTTTCTGGACGGGCTCGACGTACTGAAAAACAAAACCCAGGTGCGTCAATTGCTCGGCTATCTGCCACAGGAGTTTGGGGTTTATCCCAAAATATCCGCCGAGCGCATGCTCGACCATATTGCCCAGCTCAAAGGCGTCGGCAACGCTGGCGAACGCAAGGACCTGGTGCTTGGCCTGCTGGAAAAAGTAAATCTGTTTAAAGACCGGAAAAAGCATCTCGGCACGTATTCCGGCGGGATGAAACAACGCTTTGGTATTGCCCAGGCGCTCATCGGCGATCCGAAACTGATTATCGTAGATGAACCAACCGCAGGCCTGGACCCCGCCGAGCGGAACCGCTTTTATAATCTGCTGAGCCAGTTAGGGCAAAACACCATCGTGATCCTATCGACCCACATTGTGGAGGACGTAAGCACGCTTTGCTCCAATTTTGCCATCATCTGCCTGGGCGAGGTACTTTACGCCGGCGCCCCCGAGACGGCCGTTAAAGAACTTGAAGGCAAGATCTACTCCAAAGCCATCAAGCAGGCCGAAATACAATATTACCGGGATGTTTACAGCGTAATATCCACACAGTTAAAATCCGGAAAGCTTCATATCCGCATCCTCCAGGAGAGCGGTGAGCCGGCCGACGGTTTTGTATCCGCTGCGCCGAATCTCGAAGATGTTTACTTCAGCAACATTGCTACGCGTGTAGATGTAAATACCATGTAAATCACTACAAAACAAATCATTATGTTTTTGAAAATCTTTCTGTTCGAGATCCAAAACCGGATCCGCAGGCCTGCCGTTTACCTGTATTTTTTGGCCATACTGGTGTTTACCACCTTCTCTTTTGCTACCGGCTCGCTGCCGGTGGGCGAGAAGGAGCATATCAATTCGCCCTACCTGATTACGTTTTGGTGCTGCGGCATCACGATGATGATGACCCTCATCAGCTCATCAGTAATGGGCACGGCAATATTCCGTGACATCGAATATCAAACCAAGGATTATTACCTGACGTACCCCATCACCCGGAATGGCTATTTCTGGGGCCGGTATTTCGGCTCATTCACTTTTATGATATTGATTGCGCTGGCTGTGCCGCTGGGTATTTACCTGGGCACACTGATCGGCCCGCTCACTGGAAAAACGATCCTCGCGCAATACGGCCCTAATAAATTGGTTTATTATGCCTATCCTTTCCTATTCATCGCACTGCCGAATATTTTATTTACCTCATCGCTGTTTTTTGGGTTGGTGGCGGTGCTGCGCAACGTTAAGATTATCTATTTTGGTGGCATACTGTTGTTCCTGTTTTACGCCATTGCCCTTTTCTTTCTGAACCATACCAATAATCTGACGGTTATTGCCATCTCCGATCCCTTCGGACTTAACGGGGTGCGTTTCCAGATGAATAACGCCAGCGCAGCCGAGCATAACAATATGCTGATCACTGTAAGCGGGCCGCTGGCCATCAATCGTATCCTGTGGCCAGGTTTATGCTTCATTGTCTTGCTGATCACCTACCTGCGGTTCAATTTTGAGACCTTTTTTGCCGGTAAGCGTGATAAAGCGACCATTGACAAAATAGGGGTTAAAACCGGTAAGATCCTCCGTACGCCGTCGGTAAGTTTTTCGGGCACCTACAATCGGGTTACGTTTAAAAGTTTAGTGCGGCTGGAGTTGATGAACATTATCCGCGATAATTATTTCTGGATCATCGTCGGGGCCGGAAGCGTGTTCCTTGGATTTGTACTGTGGCTGGGCGATATGCATAACGGCGTACCAGATCTGCCGCGAACGGTGGTTGAATTGGGCATTTTTGCCGATGCCTTTCCGTTCTTCATGTTCTTTATTATCATGTTCTACACCGGCGAAACCATCCAGCGCGACCGGTTAACCAGGTATTCCTTTATTAACGACTCGCTGCCGCCGCCAAATTGGGTAATGAACGGATCAAAGTTGGTATCGATGCTGCTTATCTCGGCCGGGCTTGCATTCGTGCCGTTGGTTTTAGGAGTTTTTGTACAGTTGATCAAAGGCTTTACACATATTCAGCTTCATCTATATACAACCTACATCCTAGTGATGCTGCTGCCTAAATTGCTTACCGGAGCGGTGTTTTGTTATGTGATCCAGGTGGTTTTCAATAATAAATTTGCGGCCTACGCCGTCACAGTGACGTTATGGGTTGCTATGTTTTTCCTGGATACCACCGGCATATTCGATTATCACCTGCTGATGTATTCCTACACTCCAAAGTCGGGCATGAACGATATGGACGGCATGGGGCACATGGTTAAACCGGTACTTTGGTTCGATGTGTATTGGCTGCTGGCTGCCGGGGTGCTTATTGTAATAGCGGCATTGTTTAATAACCGTGGAGTAAGCACTTCATTTAAGGAACGCTTAAGCGTGATTCCGGAGCGGTTTGATACGAAAACTAAAACGGCCTTCGCAATTGTCCTGTCCTTATTTTTGATGGTAGGCGGTTATATTTATTACAACATCAGCTACCTCAATGAGTTTTTGACGAAGGGCGAAAACCTCGACCGCGCCGTTATCTACGAGAAAACCCTGAAGCATTACCAGGATATGCCACTGCCCAAGGTGATTAGCATCAAGATCAACGCCGACCTTTTCCCCGCTGAAAAGAAAGCCATAACCCAGGCGGTGATGACCATCGTTAACAAGAACAATAAACCTATCAGCGAAATGCTGCTGGATGGTGACGATCTGACTGCGTATTCTATCGATATAAACGGTAAACGGTTGTCGTTCACAACGCCGTTGCTTTATTCCCGCGGCATGTTCAGTCTATTTGGGCCTAAAAAAGATACCGCCGATTTCAGGTTATACAAGTTCGATAAGCCGCTCGCGCCCGGTGACACTGCTGTGTTGCAGGTTAGGTCACTGATTGCCCATCGGGGTTTTGAGAATGGCCCTTTCGCGCTAAATATGCTGGATAACGGCACCTTCTTTAAAGGCGGATTACCGGGATTGGGTTATGATGATGACGATGAGCTAAGTAGCCCTTACGAACGAAAAAAGGCCGGTTTGCCGCCTAAAAACGAAGAAGAGATTGCGCAGAATGATCCAGCTGGTATTAATAATTTAAAGGCTGGCCGGTCAGCAGATATGCTCACACTGGACATTACCGTAAGTACGGAGGGCGACCAAACCGCCGTAGCCAATGGCGATTTAGTAAAGCAGTGGACGCAAAATGGCCGTAACTATTTTCATTATATACAAAACAAGCCGGGAATGTACATGCCCTTCGGTATTTTGTCGGCCAGGTACGTGCGTAGTCGCGACAGTGTGATGCTGGATCACAAGGTATATATTGATATTTATTATGATGCGCAGCACGGTGCCAACGTCAGCAGGTATATGCAGGCGTATAAGAATGGATTGAAGTATTTTAGCTCGGTGTACGGCAGCTATCCGTTCAACAACATCCGTTTGGTTGAGGCTTCTCCATACGGTCCGGGCGAAGGTTCAACGGCAACGCTCGATGTGCGGAACGAGCTTAACGGCTGGAACGCCAATTTTACCGGCCCCGATCAAAACGACTATCTGTATTCGGGTGCAACCTTTCAAACCGCCCAGCAATGGTGGCGTTTTCAGGTGGCACCTAACAACACCATCGGTTCCCTGGTGATAACAGAAGGGATATCCAATTATGCCTCACTGGTAATGAGCGAGAGGAAATATGGCAAGGCCAATATGCGCGATATCGTTTTGAGCCCCTTATGGTATTACTTATTTATTCGCAGGCACCAGGACGAGCCGGAACACCCCATTATCAAAGCTGATCAGTCTATCGAATGGAGTGCCAAGACCGGTACCGCGCTTTATGGATTGAAAGAACTGATAGCAGAGGATAGCCTGAACAATGCGCTTCGTGAATTTAAAAATGCCTACGCATTTAAAACAAGCGGACCATTCGCCGGCGCAAACGATCTGTATCGTTATCTCCAAAAACACACACCCGATTCGCTCCAATATTACTTAACGGACACCTGGCAAAAAGTAACGCTGTACGACAACAAGATCATATCGACCGAGCTAAAGTCGACAAATAAAAAAGATGAATACAAGTTTACGCTAAAGGTAAATATTGATAAAGTTTGGATAGACAGCAATGGCAAAGAAATTCCGGCTACCAACATGAACGATTATATCGATATCGCTGTATTCGGTGATGATACCAAAGGTAAGGATGGCAGGACGGTTTCACATTTCATCTACCGGAAACGCTTTAAACTAACGCGCGGAATGCATGAACTTAACTTTATTGCGAAAGGGAGGCCAAGAGCGGTAGCTATTGATCCGGTGGGCTACCTTATCGATAGGAATCCGGCTGATAACTGGCACTCGACGAAGCAATAAAAACTAACGCTTCCGAAATTAGGCCGGGGGTGGTATTTGGAGGAGGATCAATCTTAAGTCTGTTTTATTTTAATAAAAGTAAGGCTGTTAAAAAGCGGTTCGAAGAGTTTCTCTTGCGGACTCGAACATCCCGAAGCGGACTTCTTTAAATACTCGAACAAATTAGGTTTTTTTAAAGGCCTGATAAATTGCGCATTGAATTTATCAACGGTTCGACATTAGTCTTGCTCCCACTAGATCAACCCGAACAGGAATTTTTCTAATTCTCGAACCGATTAGGTTTTACTAAATGCCTGGTAGAATGCGCATTGAATCTATCAATCGATTCGATATTAGTCCTGTTCGGGCTTGAAATGCATCCAAGGTCTTTCAGACCTAACATGAAACTTTCGACGTTGGAAAAATTATCGATGATGTGGATAAACCACACCTGATTGATCCCGTTTGGCCAATTCCAAAATAACCATCTTTAGTGCTTAAGTTCAGGATTTTAGGAAAAGAAAGAAAATTGGCGAAGAAGGGTCAGCGTAATAGGTTTATCCACTTATTACTCCTTGTCTTTAAAAGTTTTGACTTCACCCTTGTGCAGGCTTCGGTTCGGGTGCTGCACCTCCAACTCACCGGTGTCCAGGTTTTCGATCTCATAACTTTCGCTGGTTGGTTCCTGCAATGTCTCGCTCTCGCGTCCGTCGCCCAAGGACTTGCCTTTGCGGTCCGAACCGCTCACGTTCTCATTTTTTATCATGATCAAATTGTTTACAGGTCATCATCTTCATCGTACAGCGGTTCGGTTTCCAAGTCGCTGCTGTCAGTCTCAGAACCGCTCAGCGTTTCTGCGCCGGTTTCGGGATAGTCCTCCTGGTCTGCGGCGTCCCTTTCGGGCTTAAAAATGCGCGGGATAGCCTTTTCATTACTGGCCATTTTGGGGTCTTTGGGATCGGTCGTTTCCATGGTCATACGATATTTATGCTAATCAAATAACCCACCTTGCTGGTTCAATGTTTTCAGGAATTGAGATTTCTTATCTTTGCGCTTTAACAGATAATGGCCATGACTGAACTTGCACCCTGCCCGATCTGCGGATCCCCTTACACTTATGAATTCGAAAGCTTACTGGTTTGTCCGGAATGCGGGCATGAGTGGCAAGCTGCTAAAGAGATGACAATTGAGAAAGGTTTTGTCGTAAAGGACACCAATGGCAATATCCTGGTTGATGGCGACACGGTGGTGACCATCAAAAACCTGCCGGTAAAAGGAACCTCCCAATCCATCAAAGCCGGTACCAAGGTAAAGAACATCCGTTTGGTGGATAGCGATCATAACATCGACTGTAAGATCGATGGCTTCGGCGCAATGGTACTGAAATCGGAGTTTGTTAAAAAAGCATGATGCTGATTCCTGAAATTGGACCGCTCAACAAAACTGCTTTTTAATTTCCGGCCGATCTTTGTGTTATTATGCTAAACACAATGGAAAATTCAGCAAAAGATACCTGGGTACTGGTAACCGGTGGCACCGGCTTTGTAGGCGTACATGTGATCCTACAGCTCATGCAAAAAGGATATAAGGTCAAAACAACACTCCGATCCTTGAAACGGAAAGAGGAAGTGCTGGATATGCTCCGTCATGGCGGCATTGCTGATTTTAAAAACCTGCGATTTATTGAAGCAGACCTGATGAAAGATGACAATTGGAAAGAAGCGGTCAGGAATTGTACTTATGTGCTGCATATCGCGTCACCGATCTTTCTGGCCCTGCCTAAAGATGAGAATGAAATGATCCGCCCGGCGGTAGACGGTACATTGCGCGTACTGAAAGCAGCCAGGGATGCAGGCGTAAAGCGGGTGGTGATGACCTCCAATTTCGGCGCAGTAGGCTACAGTCATAAAGACCCTTACACCGCCATTACCGAAAAAGAGTGGACCGACCCGAACGAAAAAGGCCTGTCGTCCTATAATAAGTCGAAAGTCATGGCGGAACGTGCGGCCTGGGATTTTATACAGCGGGAAGGCGGCAGCCTGGAACTGAGCGCGATCAACCCCGTTGGGATCTTCGGGCCGTCTTTAGGGCCGGATATTTCCAGCGGCTTCGAGCTGGTCAAAAACCTGCTGGACGGCACTATGATGGCGATCCCTAATCTCACGTTGAATATCATTGACGTCCGCGATGTGGCCGACCTGCATGTCCGCGCCATGACGAGCCCGGCAGCGAAGGGAGAGCGTTTCCTGGCTTTGGCGGGCGGAAAGATCTCCATGCCGGAGATCGCCGGATTGCTTCGGGAGAAAATGCCGGTGATATCCGCAAAGGTATCCACGAAAACCTTGCCTGACTGGGTGGTCCGTATCGCCGCTTTGTTCAGCCCGAAAGCTAAGGCCATCGCTTCAATGCTGAAGGCTAGCCGTAATGTGAGCAACGGGAAAGCCCGCAACGTATTGGGCTGGAACCCATCGCTACCAATGAAGAGGCCATCTTGTTATCGGTGGAAAGTATGCTTAAATTCGGCAATATCAGATGATGAGGGCCAGCGAGATCAAATCATGCTACATCGGGCCGGAGATTTCGCCCGAACAGTTCATTGCCGAGCATTTCTTTTTGTATATCGCTAAGGGAATCATTAATGGCTATGACGGGCACCGGTATTCCAGGCTGCTTGCGGGGGAGTACTGCCTGGTTCGCAAAAACCATCTGGCCCGTTATAACAAGGAACGGGTGAACGGCGAGTTTGAAAAGGTGGTAATCATCCTGGATGAAGGCTTTCTGAAAAAGTTCCAGGAAAAACACCCGGTTAACCTGCCTGCAGCCAAACCGGAGGCCGCATTTATCGCTTTACAATATGATGAGAGGATACCGGACTATATCGATTCGCTGCTGCCTTATTATGACCGTTCGGGGAAGATCGACGAGCAGGTCGCCGACGTCAAACGGGAGGAACTGCTACAACTATTGCTGCAGGCCCACCCTGAGCTGGCAGGCGTATTGTTTGACTTCGGCAAACCCGAAAAGATAGACCTGGAAGCTTTTATGAACCGCAATTATAAATTCAATGCCAGCATTGAACGCTTCGCCTATCTGACCGGACGCAGCCGTTCGGCCTTTAAGCGCGACTTCAAACAGCTCTTTAACGATACCCCCAGCCGCTGGCTGATCCATAAAAGGCTGAAAGAAGCCTATTTTCTCATCACTAAAAAGCAACAAAAGCCATCCGCTATATACCTTGACCTCGGCTTTGAGGATCTTTCCCATTTTTCCTATGCTTTCAAAAAGGCGTTCGGGCAGACCGCAAAGCAATTGCAGGGCAATATGGATCAAACCTCCTGCTGAAAATCTGGCATTGAAACTGTAATTTTTTCAGCGCAATTCTGCAATTTTTACCGCATTCAGCGCTGGCATAATGCTTGTAAAATGTCTGTTAAATCAATTCTTAAAAAATTTTAAAGGAGAATTAGGCCATGACACTTGTTAAATGGAACAACAAAACCGATAACGCGTTATTGCCAGGCTTTAACGACGTTTTCGAATCAATTTTTAGCGACACTTTTTTTAACGACCGGATGGTGCCACGTGTCCCTGCGGCGAACATCAGCGAAACTCCGGACAATTACCATATCGAGCTGGCTGCACCGGGCCTGAAGAAGGGCGACTTCAAACTGAACCTGGAACGCAATATCCTGACCATTTCGGTGGAACAATCAGCTGATCACCAGGATAACCAGAAGAACTAAAGCAAACGTGAATACAGCTACAGTTCATTCGTGCGTTGTTTCACGCTGCCTGAAAGCGCGGATGACAGCCGCATCGACGCGACCTATACCGATGGGGTATTGCGCATCGACATCGCCAAACGCGAGGAAGCGAAAACCGTACGCAGGCAGATCGAGATCAAATAAGTGGAACGATAGTTTTTAGGGCTTTGCGAATCTTTAAGATCATAAGTGTCGATCAACACTTCCATCTGATTTGCAAAGTGTGCAACTGATCTTTATAACCAATCAAGTGAAGCAGCTCATACTTGAGCCTACAGGCCACAAGACTCGACATTTTCTTGGAGGATTTACGTAGAATGGCGTTTTGAGGATTTGCTCGAAACGGCTGACCCAACTTGAAAAGTGATATCTAAACGATAATGAAAAAGAATGTCGGCTGATATAGGGTAATTCTTTTCTATCCGATATCGATAGGATTGAGTGGCAAACATTATGACTTTCATAGCGATATATAATCCGGAGCCGTTGATCAACGGCTCCGGATTAGAGTTCAGAGCGTTTTGTTTCACTTTGCCCATACTATATTTCTGAATCAGATATTTGAAATTTGATATTCATTAACACGATTCATCATTGGTCTAATGGACACGGAACAACATGGTCGGGCATGTCTCAATATCCAGCTTTATCCAGAATTTTTTGCAATGCCTTTTTACCACTTTCACTTTTGGGATTAATTTCCAGTGATTTTTGATACATTTTTATTGCTTCTTCCTTTTTTTCCGTCGGCTAAAAGCGCTTCAGCATAACTGTCATAAGCATTCCAACTGTTCGGAAACAGATCTACGTTGGATTTGAATGTTTCAACTGCTTGTTTATAGAAGTGCTGCTCTGGTAGATGATAAGGATTGTTACAAATATCCATTTCGATATCTTAACACCGTTAAAGTACCCCTGTAGTTGGCTTTTATAGGTAATTAGTTTTCCCAAATCAGCGGTAATCTTATCTCGCTGTACTTCGTAAAGTTTGTCAGGATTGTAATCCATATCAGGGCAATAACACTGGAAAACAACGCCAGATCTGGTAAAGCCTTCTATTCCTAAATCACCTTGCCAGGCAGGCATTTCCTGATAGTCGTCGCTTTCATATTTGTGCTTAAAGCATAGTTGGCAGAAATCTTCCCAGCTGTCGCCATTAAAAGTGCCGTAAATGGTTTTATACATTATAGTGAAGAGGTTTATATTTAGTATTTGGAAAATTAGTATAATATTAAATACTATCCTAATAATCAGTAAATTTTCATTCATACCAACTTGATGTACGCAACCTCACAAAAAGCGCTATGTCTGATCATTCCGCAATGGGCTCACTATTATTGATACCAAATATCCGTTTATCAGTGTACTTAAATCGCCAATAAATCAAGCGCCATTAATTTTGTTCAATGCAAAAACTTCAAAATTGTGTGAGAAATGTGTGAGAATAAAAAAACCCAACTCGCCAGAGTTGGGTTAAATCATTGATTTTAAGGCTCCTGAGGCTGGGCTCGAACCAGCGACCCTCTGATTAACAGTCAGATGCTCTAACCGGCTGAGCTACTCAGGAGTATTTTCCGATTGGAGTGGTGCAAAAGTATGATTTCTGAGGTAATTTCACAATATTTGCGCAAAAAAAATTTAAAAATATTTTACATGAGCTTGTTAGTTATTGGTACTGTGGCATTTGACGCTATTGAAACCCCCTTCGGAAAGACAGATAAAATCGTCGGTGGGTCGGCAACCTTTGCCAGTTTAGGCGCATCTTACTTTTACGACCGTATAAAAATTGTTGCCGTTGTTGGCGACGATTTCCCACAGACCGAGATCGAGGACCTTCAAAAACATAATGTAAACACCGAAGGCCTGCAGATAAAACAAGGCGAAAAATCCTTTTTCTGGAGCGGAAGATATCATAACGATATGAACAGCCGGGACACTTTGGCTACTGAGCTCAATGTTTTAGAAGCTTTTGATCCCATTATCCCCGATTCATACCAGGATTGCGAATACCTGATGCTGGGCAATTTATCACCACAGGTGCAGCAAACTGTTATAAAAAGGCTTACCAAACGTCCAAAATTGATTGTGATGGACACCATGAACTTTTGGATGGATATCGCTCTTGATGAATTATTGGCTACCATTAAGCTGGTAGATGTTATTACTATCAATGATGCCGAAGCCCGTCAACTATCAGGTGAGTTTTCCCTGGTGAAAGCAGCCCGCAAAATATTAACCATGGGCCCCAAATATGTGATCATTAAAAAAGGCGAGCACGGCGCCCTGCTTTTCCATGAGGATAAAATATTCAGTGCCCCTGCATTGCCATTGGCAGAAGTATTTGACCCTACCGGAGCTGGCGACACCTTCGCGGGCGGCTTTATTGGCTACCTGGCTAAAGTAGGTACAGTAAATTTCGATTATATGAAAAACGCTATCATATATGGATCGGCGCTGGCATCTTTCTGTGTTGAAAAATTCGGTTCAGAGCGGTTACGCAACCTTTCTCCCGAAGAAATTACTGCCCGTGTACAGGAATTTGTTGGCTTAGCCAAATTTGAAATATAAAAAGCCTTTTTCAGATATGCAGATGTGCAAATGTTAAATAGTGTACTTAACGCTAAGCATTTGCTCATCTGAAATCTGCATATCCGCACATTTGCACATCAGGAAACCTCACCCTTTAGGTGATCGGAGGGCTTAACCTCCCTACCTTTTCAAATTTTTCAAATACACTTTCGGTATGCGGGGCATCGGGTAGTTCATCGGTCAGATCCTGCCCGGCCCAGTGTTCATAGTGTTTGCCATTTTTCCATAGCCGGCTTTCACTAACGTCATAAATCAGTCCTTTATAGGCTATCCATATCTGGGGCTTATCCTGCCCGTTACGCAAGGCCAGTTGCGATTTGGTATACTCCGGAAGCGGGTTCAAGATAATTGATTTTTAGTCTTAAAATATTCAAAAAAACCGATGTTCATCAAAAGCAGGATGAGTAAATAAAAATGATCTTCGACCGGGATGGTACCTATTCGTTTACCCATATTCTCGCTGTTGTTATATAGCACTACCGGTATGGATGTCAATATACCATTTACAATATAAAAAGGAACAAGCGCCACCAGGTAAGCCAAATAAAACCGGTTAATCCATCTTACTTTAAATATATATTGCAGCAGAGGCATCAACACCAACAGTACGCCAAAAGTTACGATAGTATACAAACGTCCATGATAGAAAATGAGCCCTAATACACTCAATATGACGATCAAACCATTTACTATATGGATGAGCTTGTTATCCATTTCCCATTTGACATAATAATTTAAACAGGCATATATAAAAATACAGGCAAATGGTACGGTTATAAAAAACAGCATTTCCTCCAACGGCAATCCCCAGAGGGTTAGCCCTATAATATAATGTGAGTTAAAAGACCATACCCCTTTTACCGTAAAAAGCACGTCCCAAAACAAAAAGAAAAGCGCGGTTATAGCCATTCCAGGCCAGATGAATTTCCAGCTTTTGTAAAAATGCACCTTCTTATCAAACGATAATACAACCGGAAAAAACACGGTCAATACATTGATCAATAAGTAGGTATATTTCACTTTAAGGCGGCTAAGAGCTTGTTTAACTCGTCAATTTGAGCAGGGGTACATCGCCGGGAATTTACCAGAAACTTAATGATCTCTACAGTAAGTTCCCTATCAGCTGTACCATAGTTTTTTTTATCCAGCTGGGTTATGATCTCTTTACTATCAATAGCTATATTTTTATTATAGCCCAAAAAACCGGGCACGCTATCTTCCACAGAAAAACGCATAAACCTGATCTCGATGTTATGCGGATCGGACTCTATAGCTTTTTCAAATGTTTTTTCGCAATTTTTGATGTACTTTATTTTGGAATACGGGTTCCAGGCATGTTTGGCCTTCAGCGCCTGCACGCCGGCAATAAACCCATCAATAATACCTGTACGGTTTTTTATACTGCTCAGGCTTTTATAAAGGGAATCGGTGGTTTTACTATCATTAATGGCCTCCCTTAATTGCCTGCGTATATTTTTCAGATTAGGCTCATCGGCCTTTACGCTTTGTATCATCAACAAAAACGAAAACATTCCGGCTATAAAAAAAATACTTCTCCTCATTCTCTTAAATCACATTCAATTTTTGTTGTAAAACAGCTTTAACGTACAAACCCATCTTCCGGATATCAGAAATACGTATTCTTTTTTGCAGGATAACATTTGCCGGCGTATAACTTATTTTTTTAAACAGTTTCAGATAATAGGTATAAGCTATATAAACCCCTAAACGAGTACCTGCGGGCAATTGTTTTACCCCCTCAAGGGCATTTTCAAAGTCGATTTTAATCTCGGCTTCGATGCGGCCCTTATCCTGCTCGGTAAAATTGTTAAAATCGATGCCGGGGAAATAGGTACGGCCACGCTCCTTGTAATCGGCCTGTATATCGCGCAAAAAATTTACCTTTTGAAAAGCAGCGCCCAGGCTGCGGGCTTGGGATAACAGCGATTGATATTGTGCCTTGTTGTTATCCGTAAAAACACGCAGGCACATGAGCCCTACCGTTTCGGCCGAACCATAAATATAAGTTTCATAGCAGGCCGGATCATAGGCTTTTTTATCCAGATCCATTTCCATGGAGTGTAAAAAAGCGTCAATAAGTTCGGTTTCGATGCCGTACCTGTTAACCACCTGCTGAAATGAATGTATAACCGGATTTAAACTGATCTTTTCATCGATAGCTTTAAACGTTTCCTTCTTGAAATTGCTGAGCAGCGTTAGTTTATCATGCTCATGAAAGGTATCCACTATTTCATCAGCATACCTTACAAAACCATAGATAGCATAAATGGGGTACCGAAATTTTTGATCAAATGCTTCTATCCCCAAGCTGAATGATGTGCTATACTTATTGGTTATCAATTTACTGCATTCAAAACTGGTCTCGTCGTACAGATTCATCATTTACACTTGGGGCTGATTCCCAAAAGTACAAATTCAAACCGTTATTGTTTTTTTATGACCACAAAACAATTTGTTTAACTTGGGCTTCCATAGCTATATGAACAGCGGTAGGCACATTATTATTATTGGATCAGGTTTTGCGGGCTTATCCGCGGCCTGTGTACTGGCCAAAGAAGGCTTTAAAGTTACCATACTGGAAAAGAACGGCCAGCCCGGCGGCCGGGCACGGATTTGGGAAAAAGACGGTTTTAAATTTGATATGGGGCCCAGCTGGTATTGGATGCCCGATGTGTTTGAGAACTTTTTCGCTTTGTTTGGTAAAAAACCGGCCGACTATTATCAATTGGAACGTTTAGATCCAGGATACCGCATCTATTACGGCCCCAATGATGTAATGGATGTGCCAGCCGGCATGGCCGAACTGGAAGCTCTTTTTGAGCAAACAGAACAGGGCAGTACCACAGGCCTGCGGGAGTTTTTAAAACAGGCCGCCTACAAATACAAAGTTGGTATGGGCGAGTATGTATTTCGCCCTTCCCATTCCATTACCGAGTTTATTGACTTTAATCTCATCAAAAAAAGCATGAGCATGCAATTGTTAAGCAGCATGAGCAAGCATGTGCGCCAATATTTTAAAAACCCCAAGCTGATAAAGCTCCTGGAGTTCCCCGTTTTGTTTTTAGGTGCCACCCCACAAAACACCCCTGCCATGTACAGCATGATGAACTATGCCGATCTGGCCCTGGGCACCTGGTACCCGCAGGGCGGCATGAACCAGATTGTGAAAGCTATGGTTTGCCTGGCCGAAGAATTAGGTGTTGACATAAAATTGAATACCGAAGTCACCAACATCGAAATAAAAGACAACAGGGTCAATAACATCAAGACCAATCAGGGCACGTTTCAGGCCGATTTTGTGATAGCCGGGGCTGATTATGAACATGTTGATCAGCACCTGTTACCCAAATCGCATCATAACTATACCGAAAAATATTGGAACAGCCGAACCATGTCTCCCTCGAGTTTATTGTTTTACATCGGTACCAACAAAAAAGTAGCAGGTATACAGCACCACAATCTATTTTTTGACGAGGATTTTGAGCTGCATGCCAAAGAAATATACACTTCGCCGCAATGGCCTACCAGCCCGCTGTTTTATGTTTCCTGCACCTCCAAAACCGACCCTGGCGTAGCCCCCGAAGGCGGCGAAAACTTATTTTTTCTGATGCCCATTGCACCGGGTTTACATGATGACGAAAGTATCCGGGAAAAATATTTCAACCTGATGCTCAACCGCTTCAAACATATTACCGGGCAGGATATCCGTGATGCTATCGTAGTAAAACGCAGTTACGCGTTAAATGATTTTAAGGCTGACTACTATTCTTTTAAAGGCAATGCCTACGGCCTGGCCAATACACTGGCGCAAACCGCTTTTTTTAAGCCAGCCATGCGGGCTAAACATGTTAAAAATATGTTGTATACAGGGCAGTTAACGGTGCCGGGGCCCGGTGTTCCGCCAGCTATTATTTCCGGGCAAATGGCGGCTCAGGAAGCTGTGAAGAGAATCAAGAAATAAGAATCAGGAATCAAGACAATTTCAAAAATGCCAAACAGTATATAATAATTGCCATGTCATCCAACACTATTACAACTTTCCTGAATCTTAATTCTTGGCTCTTATCTCTTGACTCTTAATCAATTACCATACATCAACGAATAGATCTCCTGCATATAAATTGCTTCGGCCATGGCAGCGTGGAAATCTTCCCACTCATCGGTAGTAAAAGTTAATTGTACATCGTTAACAGGAGTACGCATCACCAGCCTTTCCTGCCCATCGGGAAAGGAGTGGCTGTGTTCGGCAAAATCAAGATCAACCGTAAAATCCCTGAATTGTATAAACTGCTCCGGCGAAAAGCTCAGGATCAGGTTGTTATTCCATATAAATACGCAACGGCACTCCGAGCATCGGCTCACTATTGTTGCCCCAACCTGGCTTATGATCTTTGAATCGCACATATGATATTAATTAAGTTGTGCCTGCCCGGCCCGCAAAGCTATCGCACCGCAGCATTTGCTCAAGAGCAGGACTTTATATTTTAAACTGTTTTTACAGGCATGTCCTTAGTCAATAGGAACAAAGTAATGTCTTATTTAGAATAAATCCAAATAAAAATAAAAAAAGCTTATTTACAGCAACTTAAAACTGATGGTTATTTTATGGCGACAATTTTAGTTTTGGTTACGATCTCTTCTTTTTCAAATGCACTGTACCTGATCACAACGTAACCCTTCTTTTCCGGCACTTTTTCAATGGGTTTAACATCGGCTTCCCACTGGTTGCAGTGTGTAGAGAAAGAAGGCACAACTGCCTGCCAATGTTTGTTGGCGAGTGTGTACACATAATAAGGGCTCCAGCAACTGGTGAACCACTCGGGCAGGATGCCTATTTCATCAGTACCATTATCGTTCAGATCACCCAGGTTGGTGATGGTTCCGCCAATGGCATTGGGTATTACTAAAGGGGTTATTTGGGGATTGGATGACACTATCTTAATAGTGCATTTACCAACGCAATCCTCCCCGCTATCGGCTATTTTGGGCCTCACCACCCAAACGTATTCAGGTTTGCCATCGCCGTTAAAGTCGCCTTTTAGGGCATCCTTGGGTATATTATTTGTTTTTTGCTGTGCAACTACGGGGGTTACAAAAACTAAACTTAGTAAGAGCAATGTTTTAAGCGGTAGCATAGCAGAATAAAATGTGGTGAATAATTTATTGCAATATTGTTGTTAAGGTATTAAACCATTCTTTATCATGGGTGTATATACCGTTGAAATTGATAATAACATAGATATACTGTGTTTCAAACGACGATACGCTGTAACCAATTCTTAAGGGTTGCCAAAACAAACCGGCTCCCCTGACTGATACCATGGGGAACAGATCATCAAAGCCCAGGTAAACCTGGCTGATGGCACCCAGCGGAATGGTCAGGTCTTCATCCGTATCGCTCTCAATAATAATTTCGGTATCGCTTAGGGCGATGTAACCCTCATGGTGGTGCAGCGGCGGTGTAAATGAGGCCATTCCCGTCATAATTTTCCTGGTTTGGGATACCTCGGCCAGTTCATGATCATAGCTCCACTTAACGGTGCCCTGCAATAAGAATTTCTCGGCCATAACGATTTTATTTTTTGAATTTTGACTATTTAGCGTAGACTGATATGGTAAAATTTTTCTGTCAGTCCCTCTCTAAAAACTTTTTAAACCTTTTATTTTAACATTTTTTTATTCAAAAACGGGCCATTTCTTGCCAAAAACCACTCAAAAAAATTGATTTTAACACTTTTTAACAAATTTCAATGCGGTTTTGATGCGGTTTTAAAACTTTAAAAAGTATTAAATAATTGGCTTTCAAATAACTACGAATAAAACAGTCAATTTTTGACCTGTTTTCCTTTACCCAAACGGCCCGACTATCTGTATGAAAGCCGGGCCGTTTGGGTATTATAAATATACGATTTTTTGGAGTAAAGAGCAAGGGGTTTTAGACTATGGGATTTTTGCACTTTTGAGCAAAGACTCACCTATTCACAGGACATTTCCCCTGCGCGTCATTGCGAGGCACGAAGCAATCTCTACACTATACAGGGCGACTCTGTAAGTAGGGGATTATTAATTTTTTGATTGTTTTTTTATCGGTATTAATGAGCTCCCTCTGGTCGGTTGTCCACGTCGTTCCTCCTCGCAATGACGCGTTTTTTTTTATGTGTACGCTCCCCATACAAAAAAGCCTTTCAAGCTAAACTTGAAAGGCTTTTTATCATCTGCACATCTGAAATATGCACATCCGCATATCTTTAAGACATCAATTTGATAAAATCATCAAAAAGGTATCTTGAATCGTGCGGACCAGGTGATGATTCCGGGTGATATTGTACCGAGAATGCTTTTTTATCTTTTACACGGATACCTTCTATCGATTGGTCGTTCAGGTTCACGTGGGTGATCTCAACCTTGTCAGAGGCGCGTACAGCCTCAGGCACTACGCCAAAACCATGGTTTTGTGAGGTTACCTCGCAATGGTTGATAATAATATTTTTTACCGGGTGGTTTAAACCGCGGTGACCGTTAAACATTTTTTTGGTTGGAATATCGTTAGCCAAAGCCAGTAGCTGGTGACCAAGACAAATGCCAAACATCGGTTTTTCAGAAGCTAAAACCTTTTTTACCGTTTCAATAGCGTAAGGCATAGCAGCCGGGTCGCCAGGGCCATTGGAGATGAAATAACCTGTTGGGGCAAAATCCTTTTCCATTTCTTCAAAGGTGGTTTTTGCCGGGAAAACCTTGGCGTAAACATCACGATCGTCAAAATTGCGCAGGATGTTTTTCTTCACACCCAGGTCGAGCACGGCAACACGGTATCTTCCTTCTTCATCGCCAAAAGTATAGGCTTCTGTGGTTGATACTTTTGATGAAAGTTCCAGTCCATCCATTGATGGTACTTCGGCAAGTTTGGCCTTTAGCTCATCAATATCCAGGATCTCCGAAGAGATAATGGCATTCATGGCGCCTTTATCGCGGATATGGCGTACCAGTTGGCGGGTATCCACATCAGATATACCTACCAGATTTTGCGACTGGAAGTAATCCTGTATCGATTCATCGGCCTGTTTACGGCTGTAAGCGATGTTATAGTTTTTACAAACCAAACCCGCTATCTGGATATTTCCGGATTCTACCTCTTCATCTCTGATACCATAGTTACCAATATGCGCATTGGTAGCCACCATGATCTGGCCAAAGTAGGATGGATCTGTAAAAACTTCCTGGTAACCGGTCATCCCGGTATTAAAGCATATTTCGCCGGTAGTAGTACCTATCTTCCCTGCGGCTTTACCGTAAAAAACGGTTCCATCATCCAATAATAGTACAGCCGGTAATTTGGTGAAGTATGTCATTTATCAAAAAAATTGAAAGGATTAATAAATCGGATCGCCTGGTTCAAAGCCCCGTGAAAACTGATAGAAATATTGAAGTAAGGAACTTCTTGATTCACGGCGCAAAAATACAGTTTTATTTCGGAAATTATAACACTAATTTCACGAATTTGTAAATAACCAGTTTCACGAATTGATATATACTTGAAGGCTTTTTGTACTTAAGTTTTATTGCAAAGGTTTAACTTTAGTTTCATGAAACAGGCCTTCATAATCGGCTTACTTATATTATCATTATTGTTTTCTAACATGACCAATAATATTCAGGGAAGGGCAAGCTTTACGGAAAAGGAAATATTTAATCAATTAGATCTCGCTTTTCAAGGTATTCCAAGTGAATATTATCCTGCCGGAGAGAAAACGGATATTAAATATAACTTTTTTTTCGACCTTGAGCATGGCTATTTTTATACAGCAGGAAACCGTATTCATCTCTATGCAGACCTACATCGCTGGGCAATTGTTTTTGAAAAAAATGGGTATGCAAATCGTGGTGGTGATGCTGAGATCGAGTTAAATTATATCGGCAACTGCATCAATTATCCTATAGATAGATACCCGGAACGAAATTATATTACTAATACCAGCAGCATACAATTAATTACAGGCGAACAATATGAGCGGATTCAAAACAAAAGCGGGTCTGATATGGAACGGTTTGAGTTGATCGATCCAACTGCTAAATACGTTATTGTAAGAGGACATAAGGTGGCTATTGAACATGATGAAAAAAAATATGCTCATTTAGGAATTAAGCCAAGAAATTTTGATAACCCCAGAAATCTGCTGAGTTTTGAAGGGTTGGTGCGTTACCTTAGTGAAACTGAGCCACTGATTATCAATACCACAAAAGACGACATTAAGACGCATTTACCAAGCGATTTACCTGAAATATTGACGATAGATACGTTTCACTTCGAAAGTGTTTATAATAAAAAGAGTTTTCCAAGTAATCAAGAAACTTACCAATTGATCGCAAAGATTCTTGTAACTGGGAACCCTAATTTGTGGAAGCCAAAAAACAAGCCAAATAACCACTGGTCAAACTGGGAATCTGGTAGTTTATAACTGTTACCATAAAGGATGATTATCAATAAAATAGCTTCGTCCTCTGATTTTCTGTAAAGTACCCCAAGATGATGAGCAAACTTTTGTCTGAATCGCGATTTTTGGGATTAAGGGATTACAGGATTCTTTTCTTAAAACCATGTTAATCCTTTAATCTGTTTAGATCAAGGCTCAGACAAAATCCGAAATCGAAATTCCGAATTCCGAAATTAATAGTAACCTTTGCATACCGGAAACATAAATCCGATATCGAACATCCGAAATCCGAAATAAAACATGTCAATACATAAAGAAGTTAAAAGGATCACTACACATACTGTGCAGGAAATGAAGACCCGTGGCGAAAAAATAGCCATGCTTACTGCTTATGATTACTCCATGGCAACCATTGTTGATGATGCCGGTATGGACATCATCCTGGTAGGCGATTCGGCCTCGAACGTTATGGCTGGTCATGAAACTACACTACCTATAACGCTCGATCAGATGATCTATCATGCATCATCGGTGGTACGCGCGGCCAAACGCGCGCTGGTGATAGTCGATCTGCCATTTGGTTCGTACCAGGGTAACTCTAAAGAAGCTCTCAACTCGGCCATCCGGATCATGAAAGAATCGGGCGCACACGGCGTAAAAATGGAAGGTGGTATTGAAATAGCCGAATCGGTAACCCGTATATTGACCGCCGGTATACCGGTTATGGGGCACTTAGGGTTAACGCCACAATCTATTTATAAATTTGGCACCTACACCGTACGTGCCAAACAAGAGGCCGAAGCGCAGAAGCTGAGAGAAGATGCTCTGGTATTACAGGAACTGGGTTGCTTTGCCATCGTAGTTGAAAAAATACCGGCACAACTGGCTAAAGAAGTTACCGAGAGCGTTCAGATACCTATCATTGGCATAGGCGCCGGGCAGCATTGCGACGGACAAGTACTGGTGATACATGATATGCTGGGTATTAACAAAGGTTTTAAACCCCGTTTTTTACGCCAGTACGCCAATTTATACGAGCAGATGAACGGCGCCATCAAAAACTATGTTGGCGACATTAAATCAAAAAGTTTCCCGAACGAACAGGAACAATATTAATTAGTTCATAGTTGATGGTTCATTGTTCATAGCCAATTTTGAAGCTCCCATGAACCATCAACTATGAACCATGAACTAAACACAACATGCGTCCCGAATTTAATTATACCAGTTATGATATTACCAATAAGGATATCCTTTATGAGGACAATCACCTTATTGCCGTAAACAAACGCGCCGGTGATATTGTACAGGTTGATGAAACCGGTGATGAACCGCTGGATGAAAAGGTTAAAAAATATATCGCCAAAAAATACAACAAACCCAACGGCGCGTTTTTAGGCGTGGTGCACCGGCTGGATCGCCCTGTAAGCGGCGTTATCCTGTTTGCCAAAACCAGCAAGGCATTGGACCGCATTAACAAAATGTTCAAAGCCCGCGATATGCACAAAACCTACTACGCTGTGGTGCGTAAGCGCCCCCAACCCGAGGCGGGCACCCTGGTACACTGGCTGGTAAAAAACTCGCAAAAAAACGTAACCAAAGCGCATGATAAAGAAGTTCAGGGCAGTTTACGCTCCGAATTACACTACAAACTGGTTGGTGAACTTAATGGCTACTACCTTATTGAGGTTGATCCGATAACCGGCAGGCCACACCAGATCAGGGTACAGCTATCAACCCTGGGCACTCCCATTGTTGGCGATAATAAATATGGCTACCCACGCGGCAGTCTGCGTAAAAGCATTTGCCTGCATGCCCGCAAGTTAACCTTCGTGCATCCAGTTAAAAACGAACCGGTAACCATCATAGCTCCCGTTCCGCACGATGGTTTCTGGGAAAAGTTTGAGGGGATGATGATTGGGGAGTAAGAGAGAAGCAAGAGATTAGAGTCAGGAATCAATATAAAAATGGTGTTGTGATAACACCGACCAAGGGCTGAACAAAATACAGGTCATGCTGAACTTGTTTCAGCACCCCATCAGCAGGTTTAAAACCATCCCTGTCTGCAACTTTGCAGGTGAGATGCCGAAATAAATTCGGCGTGACCTATTAAGAACAGGTTGCATACCTACGGCATGCTAAATACTTATGCCTTTGTTTCCTACAAAGTTCTTACTCCTACGGAGTATCATAGATCAATGATATTCTCTCTTCCCAAAAAAGAATGGAACACTCTCCAAACTTTTGACTTTTAATCGGCTACCTTCTGTCTCTTGATTCCTGACTCTTATCTCTTGGCTCTCTCCTAAAGGCCCAGCACGGTGTTCCATATTTTTTCGTCAACCAAAACACCTTCGCTCAGATTTTTGGCGCGGGTTTTCAGTGTGTTTTCGCCGGGATAAGAGATGGTTGTTCCGGCATGTTCGGGCCGGCTGGTTTTGGTATAACTGATAATCTCCTCAATAAGGGTATCGGTTTGCGCATCATCTTTGGGTTTTATGCAGATAAAAACCTGCGAAATACCAGCCTCTGTTTTCTCTTTGCTGATTCTGGCGGTGGAGTTACCGCCACTTAAAACTGTAGCCAGCAGATCGAGCACCAGTGAAAGTCCGGAACCTTTCCAAAAGCCCATGGGCAGCACCCGCTCCGATTGCAGGATAGCCGCGGCATCGGTACTTAAGTGTCCTTCACTATCATAGCCACCGGGCAGCGGCAGTTCCTCACCGCTTGCTTCGTACTGTTTTAATTTACCCACTGCATATTGCGAGATGGCCATATCCAGCACCACATGCCCGTTTTTGCGGGGTACAGCTATCACCAGGGGATTGTTACCCAAACGCGGATCGAGACCACCCCAGGGCGGTAAGTTGGCAATGGTATTGGTAAAGCAAATGCCGATATAGCCGGCTTCGGCAGCTTGCCAGCCATAGGTACCACCACGCATCCAATGGTTGGTATTTTTGATGGCCACACAGCCAATGCCATTTTCGTTAGCCAGTTGCATGGCACGGTTCATACATATACCGGCACTCAACATTCCCGGACCATAATTACCGCTCCATTGTTCAATAGCACCCAAGCTGGCTTCTTTTACAGGTTCGGCATCGGGCTTAACCCAGCCCCCTTTTACAAATTGCACAAAAACCGGAAAACGGTTAAGTCCGTGTGTATACACCCCATCCCTGCTGTTTTCGGCAAAAATGGTAGCGCATTTTTCGGCTTTATCTTCTTTAAAATCAAGATTGAGCAATATTCGTTTAAATTCGGCTTTCAGTTTTTCAAAGGGTATACGCATGGTGGATAAGTAAAAAGTCAAAACGGCGAAGCATTCTTGAACTCCTTAATCTAAAAATACTTCGTGAAAAACTCAAAAGTAAAAATAAAATATCCGGCTCCTATTTTATTTAAGGGGCAAATGGCTAAACCATCTTATTAAAATAATTTTGGTTTAAAAGAGTTATTATTACATACTGGTTGCCAACTAATAACCGGGAATATTTATTTTTGCCTGTGTATTTTCTATGAGAAATAAAATCCCTTTAGTTTTTGTTTTAGGTTTAGTTATCATTAACCTGCTCTGTAACTCCTGTAAAAAGGATTCAGACAGTAACATACCGCACCTGCTTACAACCGGCACCTGGCTGCTGGCTACCATACAGGTTAGCAACTATGTGGGCGATACGCAAATAGGTTCTGCAATCAATCTGAACGTTGGTTGCGACTCGACCCAGACATTCACTTTCAATACCAACAATACCTGTACCTTTGTGAATTTTTCATGCCTGGCGCAAAAAACAACCGGCAACTGGTCGCTTACTGCAAACCGGCTTTTCATCAATTCAGATATGACTTGTAAGGATACCACAGGCAATGTTAACAAGGAAGTAAAATCAAGACAGCCTTTTACCAATGCGCAGATAGCAACGCTTGGGGTTTATTCGCTGGTACTACAAACCGGCGATGTACAGCCAAATTATTCACCAACCTCAAAACGGAGAATTATGCGGTACGGATTTATCAAGCAAAAAAGAGTATCACAATAAGTAAACCTTTATATTTGGATTATGATACATGTAATTTGTTATAATAAAATTACCAGCAACATAAAACAAATCCCTATAAATAAACATTTACAGGTAACATCATCACCTTTGAAAAGCCCCAAATTTTAATGAAGAAACGAATTGCCATTTTTGCTTCAGGTTCCGGGTCAAATGCCCAAAAGTTAATGGAGCATTTTAAACGCAATGCCGATGCCGAAGTAGTGCTGATACTCACCAATAACCCTCAGGCTTATGTATTACAGCGGGCCGACAATTTTGAAGTGCCATCGCACATATTTACCAGGCATGAATTTTTTGACACCGACGATGTGATCAGGCTGCTTAAAAACCTGCAGGTTGACCTTATTGTACTGGCAGGCTTTTTATGGCTGGTACCCGCGTCATTACTAAAAGCTTTCCCTAACAAGATCATAAACCTTCACCCATCCCTGCTACCCAAGTATGGCGGTAAAGGCATGTATGGGGATAACGTGCATAAAGCTATTCTGGAGGCCGGTGAAGAGGAAGGCGGCATCACTATACATTTTGTAAATGAACAATTTGATGAAGGCGAGATCATTCACCAATCTAAATTCAGGATTGAACCGGGCGATAACCTCGAGATGATCAAATTTAAAGGTCAGCAGCTGGAGCACCACCATTTTCCAAAAGTGGTAGAGGCTTTGCTGAAGAAGATGAAAAGTTAACCGCTGATTTTTTTTGATGTCGTTGATTTCGTTGATTTTCTGAACCATGATCTTCCTGTTTCAGGATTTCCTGATTCTTTGTTAAATCATTATTTAAAATTCGACATTCAGTGTTCGATATTATTTTTCATCTCTAAAAACTCGTGCTTAATGATACGCCATAGGTACGCGGGTTGCCTAAGTGCGATGCACCAAAGTCATAGGCATAGTCCATATATTTTTTATTGGCGATATTACTTTCCCAGAAAAACAGGCTGAAGTTTTTGGTATCGACACCCAGCCTGGCATTAAACTTACTATAGGCTTTTTGTTTAATCTGGTTAGCGAGGTCAAAATACTGATCGCCAAGGTAGCGCCATTCGCCGCGGGCCACCAGCTTTACTTTTTGAGGGCCGCCCAGGTCATAGCTATATTGTGCAGCCAGCATGGATGTAATATCAGGCGTGTAGATCTGGTGGTTGCCTTTCAAATCCACAATCTGCCCGTTACTACCTATGGACAGGCTGGTATAGCGGGCATGGGTATATCCAAAATTATAATCCAAGGCCAGGCCTTTTACCGGCGTGGCGCTCAGCTCCAGCTCGGCGCCTTTGCTGCTTAGCTTGCCTGCATTTTTGGTAATGGTAATAGCATCGGGCAATACCAGTGTAGGTACCTGAGCGTTGGTTACCCGGGTATAAAACGCGGTAATATTCACGCGCAGTTTATTATCTAAAAAATTATTCTTTGATCCTATTTCATAGTTATTGCTGTACTCGGGCTTAAAGGTATACAGCGGCGGTTGCGACGGGTCGGATCCCAGCTCGGTGATACCACCAGCCCTAAAACCACGACTGTAACTGGCATATAGGTTGTTATTAGCCGAACGATGATAAGCCACACTCAGCTTTGGCGAAAAGGCGTTAAAGTTGGCTTTCGATGAGGTATCCGACCGGGTCACTATCGCCGCTTGTCCGTCGGGCTGAAATTCGCCCAGTATGCTTTCTTTTTTATGCTCATGATCATAACGCAGCCCGGCAGTGATATCAAACTCCGGACTTATAGTATACGTGGCCTGGCCGTAAACGGCTACGCCCAGGTTACGATCGGTATTGGTGTTGATGCTGGTAAAATCGGTCATGGGTGAACCTACGGCTGCTGCGTCGGCACCAAAATGGGTACCCTGGCGGTTAGGTGCATAATGATAAAAACCATAGGCGCCGGCTGTCCATTTCAATGCCGAAGTTAAGGAAGCGGGTGAAGTAAACCTGAATTCCTGTATCCCGGTTTTCACCTTGTTCCAGTCGCCACCATAATTATTAATGATCGAGATGCCGTCAATAGGCGAAAAATCCCCATCGATAGGCGTGGTATAATACCGGTTATTAACCTGATATGACGACTGGGAAGTAAAGTTAAAATCTCGCCCCGCATAGCTAACAGCCAGTGAGGATTGAAAAGTATTATCGATCATTCTGGTAGTAGCATCCTGATCAACCTTAAACGGATTGGCCAGGGCATCGGCCGGTGAACCCGCCAGCGGGAAAGCGCCGTTATTGCGGTTGTTATAATTTTTAACATTTAAGGTGAGGGCCAGTTTGGAGGTAGCCAGGAATTTGAGGTAATAATTCCCTAAAAAGAAATGCTGCTTATCAAAATGGGTGTTGTTAAACGTATTGGTATAAAAACCGTTGAAACCAGAGTAAACACCCGCAACGCCTAAAAATAACCGGTCTTTAATAAGCGGTGCACGCAAGCCCAGGGTATAGTGTTGCTGCCCGTAATTGCCAAAATCGAGCCCGGCAAAACCGCTTAGGGTGTTGGAGGGTTGTTTGGTGATGATATTGATAACCCCACCTGTAGCATTACGACCATAAAGTGTTCCCTGGGGGCCGCGTAAAACTTCTATCCTTTCCACATCCAGCAATTGGGGGATATAAGTATCGAGGCCGTACTGGTTTACGCCATCTACATGGGTAGCTACCGCAGGATCATATGAAGTAGTCACAATACCCCTGATGCCACTAACGGTTCGGTTGTCGCCTGGCCCGGCCGAGTTAAGGTTGGGTGTAATGGCGGTCAGGTCTTTAAGATCCCACAGGCGGTAGTCGCGTATCTGCTTTTCCGTTAATGTGGATATACTGATGGGCACCCGCTGCGCGTCTTCCTCATATTTTTGGGCGGTTACGGTAACCTCATCCAGTTGGTTGGCTGCATCTTTTAAGGAGATATCAACAGTTTGCTTGCCGCCGCCAATTTTAACTTCCTGGTTTTTAGCAGCATAACCTACTGCGCTGATGTGCAGGGTATAGGTACCGGCATCCAGGTTACTGAATACAAACTTTCCGTTTTTATCGGCATTAGTATGATAATTGGTATTGAGCAGGTAAACCGAAGCACCGGCAATAGCCTGCCTTTTATCATCAGTCACAGTACCCGATAAATTGGGGCGGGTTTGGCTTTTTACAGTAACAGCAAACAGGAACAGTACTAATAAAGTAAATATTGTTTTCATCGTAAAGGCAGCAATTGGCAGGTGTCAGAAACACACATTGATATATTTTCCAATTATAATAAAACGCTTTGCATGTTGGAGGCGAGGAAGAGAAATATTACTAAAATGTGTTTAAAGATGAGGAATGATCTTGCTTTTCGTGGGCCAGAGGCCAGGGAATAGTGGTCACCCGGCTGGAGCCGGGCAACGGCTAAAAAGTGGGTTTACATGGTTTACACTTTTTAAGGTTAACATTTATTTAAAATATTGATAATCAGCAAATCATTAAAATTTTATTATCATATTATGGATTTATATGTAAACCCACTTTTTACCAAAATCTATCGGTACTAACCGAGCTTGCTTTTTTGACATGGACTTAAGACTCCCGGCTCAGTACTTCTGGCTTAACAATTACTCATTCTTCATATACTTATCTATCCCCTCGGCAGGCTTCCAATCACTGCTTGGTTCAAAGTAGTGCCATAGCAGGGCCGATATTTTTTTAATAAGCACGCTGGCTTCATTGTCTGGCATCCAGCGCTGGTCGGTGTTATGATTGGTCATGATCGAAAATACATAATCGCCATGAGGGGCGTTCACCAGCACCGTTTCTGATTTGGCGGCATCAACGGCCCCTTGTTTGGATATGGTTTGTATATAGGGAGGTATCTGCGACAGTGCTTTCTCGTCCCAATAAATACGCGCCATGTTACGGCTCATGCGCTCGCTGGCGGCAGCGCTCACCGCTTTACCCTGTCTGATCATGGTGAACAGGCGGCACATTTCAAACGGCGTGCTTACCCCCCAGCCGTAAATGCTGCGGATAGCTTCGCGGCCTGGTACGCGCGAATTCACCCGCATAACCTTAAACCCGTTTTGCTGTAGCCAGTTATTGATATATTCGCCGCCCACCAGCTTTTGCAGCCAGGTGCTGGCCGTATTATCGCTCATGGTGATCATGAGCAGGGCTACTTTGCTCAATTGTATGGTGTCTTTATCTTTAAAGGAGCCCAGGATATCTTCGCCTCTGTATAACAATGAATCGCGGTAAACCAGTTTCTGGTTGTATTGCAGTTCGCCTTTTTCAATTTTATCCATCAAACCACATTGAATACTCACCTTGATCATGCTGGCCGTTGGGAACAAGGTATCGGCATTAATAGCTGCCGTTTTTCCTGTTTTAAGGTTTTGCACATAAATGCCTACCTGACCGTGAAAGCCCTTCACCGCATCGTTAAGTTGTTGTGTAAGCTTACGATCGGTTTGCGCAAAGGCGGTTGAAGTGACAGCAAGTAAAAGTATAAGTAGTTTAAGCTTCATGAGGGATGGTGTAATAAAAACTAATTTAAATAAATTTTGTAAATTTGATCATGCAAATTCAGGTTGATATAGGCTTTGAGAATTTGATTAAGATCGTAAAGCAGCTCCCTAAAGATCAGTTACTAAGATTTAAAAAGGAGCTGGAAAAAGAGTCTGCAGAAGATACTCCACAAAAAGATCTAAGGTCATTTCTATTGGATGCCCCGGTTTTTACCGACGAGCAAGTTGCAACTATTGAACAAACCCGCAAAGAGATTGATAAATGGCGGACAAAGTAATGTTCACCAACTCAAATATTCGTATCTTTATCTATGGATATTCAAAAAGTTATCAATATCGATAAGGATATTTTAGGTGGACAGCCGGTTTTTACAGGAACGCGCGTTCCTGTTGAATCTCTTTTTGACCACCTGGAGGCAGGCGTTTCTTTAGATGACTTTTTAGGTGATTTTCCTTCTGTAACCAAAGAACAAGCTGTTGCTTTATTGGATCTTGCTAATAAGATCATCACTTCAAAAGACATTGTCAAACTCTATGAAGCTGTTGCTTGATGAAAATCTGCCAAAGAAACTCAAACTTGATTTTACTGAACATGAAATTTATACCGTAACAGACAAAGGATGGAACGGGGTAAAAAATGGCGCCTTGTTGAAACTTTTGGTGCAGGAAAATTTTGATGCGTTGTTAACCTTTGATAAAAATTTACAGCATCAACAAAATTTCAAACATTACACGATCAGAGTATTTGTGCTTTTTGCACCAATTAATACTTACCAGGAGTTAACAAAACTTACTCCCCTCGTAAAAAAACATATCAAAAGCAGCAACCCAGGACCGGTCATAGTTGTATCTTAAAAAAGATACAAACGTTTATATCTTTGTATTACCTATGATATACCTCCGCTGGCTTTTATTCCCTTTCTCGTTATTGTATGGCCTGGTGGTGCTTATCCGCAACTGGTGCTACAATGTGGGTATATTGAAAAGTAGGGAATTTGATCTGCCGGTGATAGCGGTGGGTAACCTGGATGTAGGCGGCGCAGGCAAAAGCCCGATGACAGAATACCTGATCCGTTTGCTGAAAGGCAACCACAAACTGGCTACCCTGAGCCGGGGTTATGGTCGCAAAACAGAAGGATTTCTGTTGGCAAATAACCCTGCAGATGCTGCAACGGTAGGCGATGAACCTGCTCAATTTAAAAACAAATTCCCCCATGTTACCGTGGCCGTGGCCGAAAAACGGGTGGAAGGGATTGAGCAATTACAATCATCACACGATCTCATTATTCTGGATGATGCCTACCAGCACCGGGCCGTGAAACCCGGGTTCAGCATTTTGCTGTTTGATTATAATCGCATCCGCGAGCCTCGTTTACTATTGCCCGCGGGTAACCTGCGTGAACCTTTCGCCGGGCGCAAACGTGCCGATTTTATCGTGATCAGTAAATGCCCGGCCGTTTTGAGCGAGGAGAAACAAGCAGCCGCTATCAAGAGAGTAAATCCATTGACACACCAAAACGTTTTTTTCACATCGATAAGCTATTTGCCTCTTCAGGATATGGACGGCAAAGCTACCGATACGGTGATAGATGCTAACACAACCATATTCCTGCTTACGGGGATAGCCAATGCCTATCCTTTACTGGAACATTTAAAAAAACAAACTCAGCACATTATCCATCATAAATATCCCGATCATCACCAGTTTAGCTTAAAAAATATCAGTAAACTTGCCGATGATTTTTTGGCCTGCACTGCACAAAAAAAACTGATCATCACAACAGAAAAGGACGCGCAGCGTTTAGGGGAACAGGATCTGCAGCAGGTGGTGAAAAAACTTAATATTTTGGTATTGCCCATAGGCATTGAGTTTTTAAATAACCAACAAAAACAGTTTGATAAATTAGTAACAGATTATGTTAGAAAATATTCAAAGCACAGCCCAATACATTAAAAACCGCATTGGCGATTTTGAACCCGAAATAGGCATTATTTTAGGTACCGGTCTTGGCGGCCTGGTAAAAGAAATAGAGGTTGAAAAACAACTGATGTACTCCAACATTCCCGATTTTCCGATCTCGACGCTGGAGTTTCACTCGGGTAAATTGATTTTTGGGACGCTGGCCGGTAAAAAGGTAGTGGCTATGCAGGGCCGTTTACATTATTACGAAGGTTACAGCATGCAACAGATCACTTTCCCGGTAAGGGTGATGAAATACCTGGGTATTAAATCGCTGTATGTTTCAAATGCCAGTGGCTCGCTTAATCCGGAGTTTAAAAAAGGCGAACTGATGATCATAGCCGATCATATTAATCTGCAGCCACATAACCCTTTGGTTGGGCGTAATGACAATGAGCTGGGTCCCCGTTTTCCGGATATGAGCCAGCCCTATCAGCGTACGTTGATAGATAAAGCATTAACAATAGCCAAAGCCAACAATATTATTTGCCATAAAGGAGTTTATGTAGCTGTTACCGGGCCAAACCTGGAAACCAAAGCAGAATACAACTATTTACGCATTATTGGCGGCGACGCCGTTGGCATGAGCACCGTGCCCGAAGTTATAGTGGCCAACCATATGGGTTTACCCGTATTCGCAATATCGGTATTAACCGATGAAGGTTTTACTGATGTGCTTGAACCGGTAGTTGTTGAAGATATTATAAAAATTGCCGAAGAGGCCGAGCCCAAACTAACACTGATACTTAAGGAACTTATAGCCGGTAGTTGAAGATAAGAACGAGAATAATAGAATCAAGAGATAAGAGTCAAGAAAAGAGTTTTTAAAGTGAATAAAAGAAAATATTTCAACAGGGCATTACAGCATCATCGTTTACATGAGGAGGCTTTTGTCTTGATTCCTGATGCTAATATCTTGACTCTAACACCACGTAGGCCGCTCAAATATATTTTATTGTTCCTGCTGTGCCTATCGGTACATAGCGCTTTTGCGCAATACAACCAAACCGGCCGGCAACGCCCCTTACCTACCCGGGACACCATCAAACAAACCAGGGCGGTGAGCGATGACGAGTTATTGGATAGTCTGCGTAAAAAGGAAGAGAATAAGCACGACTCTGTTATTTACACTTCAAAATTTATTCGTGTAACCAACGAAAAGATGCTTAACGATAGTACCCAGACATTTGCTATCGATACAGGTATCAGTCGTTTTGAGTATTACAGCCCGCTGCTTGATCCCCGGAACCCACGCATACACCTGGGTTATACCGGGCTTGCGCAAAGGAGCCTCTTGTTTGAACCCTCTAAAACCATTGGGTTTGATGTAGGCCTGCACGCTCTTGATATTTATACCATTCAACCGCAGGATATCAATTATTACAATACCCGGGTAGCCTACTCCAACCTATCGCTTTTTAACGGATTTGGCAGTTCGGCCGAACAGATATTTAAGGTGATCCATACCCAAAATATTAAACCCAACTGGAATGTGGGCTTTAATTTAAATTTTAACGGATCCAAAGGTTATTATAGCAGCAGTAGTGTATTGGGGCAAAACGTAAGCGGTTTAAACGCGGCTATATTTACCTGGTACGAGTCGAAAAGCAAGCGTTATAATTTGTTGGCAAACGCCACGTTTAACAACCTGAAAGCCCCCGAAACCGGATCCATATTAAATGATTCAGTTTTTACAAGCGCTCCGGGCTCCGTATTCTTTAAAGCGAACGCCCCCGTCCGTTTACCCAACAGCTACGAGAACTGGAACGACAAAGGCTTATATATTAAACAGTTTTACTACCTGGGCCGTATTGACAGTTTGAATAAGGGTAAAGAGAATTCCAAGGTTTTACCTACACAGCGTGTGGCACATACGCTCAACATTAAAAGTGGCAGGTATAACTATATCGAAAGCGGCGTTGATACTTATAACGTATTTCCAGATTATTACTACAGCAATAATCGCTCGCGCGATTCGACGGTATATACACACATTCAGAATGAGTTTTCGTATAGCTTTTACCTGCGCAGCAAATCGGTTAAGTTTGTTAAGAACGAATTAAAACTTGACCTGGGACTGGTACACGATTTTTGGCATTACGCCCAATTTGTGAGCGATACCGCCCTGAACCAGTATGGAGCCAAATACCTTCACCAGGATAAGGTACAAAACACTACTTTTCAGGATATTACCCTTAAGGCCAAATTGGGTTACCGTTTTAGCGATCGTATAGGTTTAGATGCCGATTTCAGGCAGATAGTGCAGGGCCGCGATTTTGGCAACTATTTGTACGATGCCAAACTCAACCTGGCCGGAGGAGGCAGGGTAGGTAAAGTTATTTTAGAAGCCTATACCCAAAATAGTTCGCCACCACTGGTGTATACCAACTGGATATCCAATCATTATATTTTCCACAATGATTTCAGCAATCAAAAAACAACCAGTTTATCCTTCAATTACATTAATGCCCCCTTACAGTTTGATGTAAAGGTGGAGTATTTTTTACTATCTAATTACCTGTACTTTACCGCGCAGGATGGTGGTAACGACGCGCACCCGACACAACTCAGCAGCGATATTAACTTATTGAAGATAAGCGTTGGCAAAAGTTTACAATGGCGCAATCTGCATTTTGATAATTTTGTGGTTTATCAAAAAACCGACTATCAATCAACCCTGCGCACACCGGAGATATATACATACAGTAACCTGTATCTCACCAAAACATTTTTCAACGTACTGCAATCGGCGTTTGGGGTAAGCGTGCGTTATAATTCAGAATATGTGGCGCCATCGTACGCGGTTGGTTTAGGCCAGTTTTATAACGGACCAAATGTTACCTTCTCATCGTATCCGGTAGCATCCGTATATTTCAAGGCCACCTTGCAACGTACCAATTTATTCCTGATGTATGATTATGCCAACCAGGGCCTGTCAAGCAAGGGATATTACACCGTGAACAGATACCCACAACAGGACCGCCTCCTCAAATTCGGTGTAAGCTGGACGTTTTATAATTAAGTGTGAGATGCCAGTGTTAGTGCGGGAGCGTTGTTTTTAAAAACAGAAGAGATCCTTGTTTTTCAATTGAACAACGAGATCTTTTTCACACCCATGCCCCGCTCTCATACCCCACACGCACTCCAATAATCAAGTTTTCTGTTTCTTCTTTTTGGCTGCCGGGAACAATACGTTGTTTAAGATCAGTCGATAACCTGGCGAATTGGGGTGCAGTTTCAAGTCGGTTGGTGGGTCACCTACCGCGTGCTGGTAATCCTCAGGGTCATGACCGCCGTAGAATGTCCATTGCCCTTTACCGTATTCGCCGTGGATGTAGCGGGCTTCGTTAGCGGTTTTCATTTCGCCCATAATGGTTACACCGGGCTTCAGCATGCTTTTGTTAAAAGCGGTGGTTAATCCCATAAAACCCTTGATCACCTTATCATGATCCTGCGTAAGCATACTGGGTACCACATCCCACTTGGCCGAAAAATCAAACAGCGTAAAAAAATCACGCGTCCGATCAATCTGGCGGGTACTGGTTACATCAATATTGCTAAACTGGTGCGATATAGGGTTCATATCCAGTGCAAAGTTCTGAAAAGCGAAGGTTTGCGTAAAATCAAGTTTCGACTGCGCGTCCGGGTCTGCCGGATCGCCATCAAACATACTTTCGCAGATATCGGTATTGGCCGCGGCCAGGGCAATATCAAAAGTATCGGTACCCGAGCACATCGCAAACAAGAAGCCCCCGCCCGCACAAAAATCACGGATATTTTTGGCAACAGCCAGTTTCATTTTGGATACCTTTTTAAACCCCAGTTTGTGGGCCAGCTCTTCCTGCCCTTTCATATCATCAATATACCATTGGGCAAACCGGTAAGCACCATAAAATTTGCTGTACTGCCCTGTAAAATCCTCATGGTGCAGGTGCAGCCAGTCGTACTTAGGCAAATCACCCCGAATTACTTCTTCGTCGTAAACCACGTCATAGGGTATTTCTGCATATTTCAGCACCAGGGTAACGGCATCATCCCAGGGCATTTTGCTCTTTGGCGAGTACACCGCCATTTTGGGTGCTTTTTCTAATTTGATCACATCCATGTTCACCGAGGGATCGCTTACTTCGGTCAGTATTTCGCTTACTTTGGCATCAGCCAGTACCTGGTAACTTACACCACGTACCTTACACTCCTCTTCAATCTTCTGATCGTACTTCATCATAAAGCTGCCGCCGCGATAGTTCAGCAACCAATCCACCTCTTCGCCATTCTTCAGCGTCCAGAAAGCAATGCCGTATGATTTGAGGTGATCCTTCTGTTCATCATCCATCGGGAGCAGGATTGAAGCAGCCCGAGTAAGAAAAGGCAAAAGGCAAAAGGCAAAAGCAAAAAGGTATTTAAAATACTTCATTTTCAAATTTAACGAATAAACACAGAATGTATTACGGTTGGTAAAAAATGAAATGAGAACACCTTTCTCCTTTTGCCTTTCACCTCTCTAAAATCCTTTTCCCTTTCAGCTCAAAATTATTACCTTTGCCAACTGTTTTCCAAAAAACAAATAAAATGAGCAAAGCAATTATCAAAACCGAAAAGGGCGATATGACTGTTGAGTTTTTCGACAAAGATGCCCCAAATACTGTTGCTAACTTTCAAAAATTAGCGAAATCAAAATTTTATGACAACGTGACCTTTCACCGCGTTATCCCGAACTTTGTGATTCAAGGCGGTGACCCAACCGGTACAGGTGCTGGTGGCCCGGGTTACAAAATTGATTGCGAATTAACCGGCGATAACCAATATCATGACCGTGGTGTGCTTTCTATGGCTCACGCTGGCCGTAATACCGGTGGTTCACAGTTTTTCATTTGCCACAGCCGCGATAACACCGCTCACCTGGACCGCAACCATACCGTTTTTGGTAAAGTTGTTGAAAACGTTGAAGTGGTTGACGCTATCCGTCAGGGCGATAAAATTTTAACCATCGAAGTAATAGAAGACTAATTAATAAAGAGTTGGGAGTTTTGAGTGATGAGTTTAACACCTCACTCAAAACCCAATACTCAAAACTCACAACTGATAAAACAAATGAATTTACAAGGAATTGTAGCCGTATCGGGCAAACCGGGTTTATGGAAAGCCCTGGCGCAAAACAAAAATGGTTATGTGCTGGAAAGCCTTGATGCGCAAAAAACCAAACTGGTAGCCAATCTGTCAACCGCTAAATTGGCAGCGCTGAGCGAGATCACCATTTTTGGTGTTGATGATGATATTAAACTGACTGATGTTTTTGAGCAGATGAAAGGCGCTGCCAACATCCCCGACGCTAAAGCCGACGGTAAAAAATTAAGAGCGTTCTTTTTTGAAGTAGCCCCCGATCATGACGAAGAGAAGGTTTATGCCTCCGACATGAAAAAAGTGATATCATGGTTTCAACTGTTAAAAGATCTGCCACTTTTTAACGAGCCAGACCCCACCGTTGCACCGGCAGAAGCTGCTGCTCCGGCTGTTGAAGCTCCTGTTGCCGTTGAAGAAGTTGCTGAAGAAGCACCAGCTGCGGCTCCAAAAGCGAAAGCTAAAAAAGCTCCGGCCAAAAAAGCATAAGCTATACGCTTTAAAACAACAAAGCCCTGGTAGTTACTACCGGGGCTTTGTTTTATGTTGTAAATAGCATTGTCATGCTGAACGATGTGAAGCATCTATTCTGCTCTTAGCAAATTCAACAATAGATCCTTCGCTACGCTCAGGATGACAGAATAGTTAATGATTAAGCGGCATCCACTGCATCATACACAATAACCTTTTCCCACAGGTGGCTGCAATTCTTAATAAACTCCAGGTGTATGGGATGCGTTTGGTAAGTGGCCTGTCCGGCAAGGTCGCTGAAGAACATCAGCTCAGATACTGCCCAGCTGTTATCTACTACGTCGCGTTTTTCGGTGCTGGCCACAACGCCCACTTTGAGTTTTTTGATGGTTTCAATTTTGGCGAGGGTTTTTACTCCAGCTACGAGCTTGTCACGGTCCTCAATTGAACCGGGATTCTTAAGCCAGAAAAATACATGGTGAACTATGGGAAATTCTTCTTTTTGATACTCTGATAATGTCATTGCTGATGTTGCTACGGTACCGGCCGCCAAAGCAGCCGTAGTGGTTATAAATTTGCGTCTGTTTGTTTTCATGGGAAGCTAAATAATGGTCTTAAATTAGTAAGAATTATTTAAAAACATTGTAACCAAAAGGATACCATATCCCCCTCAGGTTAGGTGGCACCATATTAGGCAAAACATGCCCCGCCTCTAAGGTTGATATATCCACATTTTCAATTACTTTCTTTATAGGAGCTAAAGGGGTGTTTTTAAATACCTCCTTACTTAACAAAAAGAGCGCATCTTCATAATTATACGCGGTTATACCACATCCCCATGCTAATCCATAAGGAAGTTCGCTATAATGTTTGAACTCAAACTCGAACCAATATCTTATCAGCATGATCTCTGAAGAATAATATTAATTACTTGTGTGCTCTGTAAGTCGGGGATTGCCACGTCGTTCCTCCTCGCAATGACGCATGTGGATAGAGAATTCAGTACCTTACAAACACTCCGGTTGCTTACATTTTTCATCGGCAAACTCGGGTTCAAAGGTGCTGTGGTTGATATCAAGATGTTCCAGGCGGTGGCGCAGGTCGTGTTTAATATTATCAAACTCGGCCATGGCTTCCGGTTTGATCACCAGGTGGGCGGTCAGCGCGTTTTCGGTAGTGCTCAGCGCCCATACGTGCATGTGGTGCACATCAACCACGCCTTTACCTTTCATCAGCTCGGCTTTGATTTTTTCCAGGTCCATTTCGGCAGGCACGCCATCCATTTCCAGGCGCAGGCTATCTTTAAGCAGGCTCCAGGTGCCACGTAATATCACAATGCCTATAATTACGCTCACTACGCTATCAATCCAATAGATCTTGGTGAAATAGATGATCAAACCAGATATCACTACCCCAAATGAAACTACGGCATCAACCGCCATATGCAGGTAGGCGCCTTTTACGTTCAGATCTTTATCCTTATCCTTTACAAAAAGCCATGCAGTAAAGCCATTAATGGCAATACCAATAAAAGCCACCCAGGCCATTGTACCGCCCGATACTACTTCGGGGTTCAGGAAACGTACCACGGCTTCATACAAAATAAAACCAACCGCCACAAACAGGATCAGCGCGTTAAAAAACGATACGATGATGGTAGACCGTTTATAGCCATATGTGTATTTACTATTGGCACTTACTTTAGTGAGCTTAAAGGCCAGAAGCGCCAGGGCTAATGAGGCCACATCGCTCAGGTTATGACCGGCATCGGTTAATAACGATAACGAATGCGTTGTTAAGCCAGCTATTACCTCAACTACTATAAAAATGGAATTCAAAAGGATGCCCACGATAAACGCGGTATTCAAATGATCCAGTTTGGGAGCATGGTCATGATGATGATGACCTGCATGTGAATGATCGTGACCTGCTGACATACAACAAAGATAGGATTTTTGATGTGCAGATATGCAAATATCAGCTATGCAGATTTTTGTCTTAATCAGAAGTTCACAATTGGAAAAAAATGTGCATGGTTTGTCTGAACCGTGATTTATCAGATTAAAGGATTACCACGATTTTTTTAATAATCCCTTAATCCTAAAATCCTATGAATCATGGTTCAGACAAAATCATTCGTGATGATAAGGTTCGCCTTTAATAATGGTATAAGCGCGGTAAAGCTGCTCTACAAAAAACAAACGTACCATCTGATGAGAAAAAGTCATGCGCGACAGCGATATTTTATCATTGGCCCGCTGATAAACGGATTGATCAAAACCATAAGGGCCGCCGATAACAAATATCATATTGGCCGATGAGCTGATCTCTTTTTTATTGATATATGCAGCAAACTGGGTTGATGAATATTCACTGCCCTTTTCATCCAGTAAAATGAGATAGTCGAGCGGGGTTACCTTTTTGAGTATCAGCTCGGCTTCTTTGGCCTTCTGTTGTTCGGCACTGAGGGCTTTGGTGTTTTTCAGTTCGTTAATTTCAACCAATTCCAGTTTGGTGTAATGCTTCAGGCGCTTTACATACTTGTCGATACCTTCTTTTAAATAAGCATCTTCGGTTTTACCAACTGTTAAAAAAGTGATCTTCATATATTGAACAAATAAACGTTTATTTAAAATATATGTGTTTATTTAGCCACAATTTTTTTAACACCAATTATGCAACAGGATATTATTAACGATTATGAGCAACGTGCTGCCGCGGCCGGTCAGGAAGCCGGTAAATATAAAAAACTGGCCAATACCTACTCCCTGTTGCGGCTCAGTATCTTCGCGCTTATTGTAGTGGCTATCTGTATTGCTGTACAGTTTGATAATTTTAGTATTGTAGCCGTTGCGTTTGTGGTACTTGTTTTCGCTTTTGCCTGGCTGGTGTCGCGCCAAAGCAAGTATGAGCGCCAGAAACAATATTTTGAGGACCTGCAAAAGGTGAATCTTAACGAGATCGATAACATATTAACCCATGCCAGTATTTATAACGATGGCACCCGGTTTGGCAACGAGAAACACTATTACACGGCTGATCTGGACATTTTTGGCAATGCCTCCCTTTATCAACTGGTAAACCGTACGGCTACATCAACCGGCAATAATAAGCTGGCACAATGGTTTGATAAGCCATCACCCAAAGAGGTTATCCTGCAACGCCAGACTGCCGTACAGGAGATCGCCGCGAAAAACAACTGGAAACTGGATATCCAAACCCGGTTGTTATTTGCCCTGAAACAGGATGCGAACCAGCTACCCAATCTTTTCAAATACCTGCACATGCCACTAAATATGCCGGGCGAAAAATGGCTCGACCGTTATACCAGGATAGCGCCGTACCTGTTCACCGGGCTTTTAGTGTTGGCCTGGTTTTTCCCCATAGTAAGGCTAGTGGCGGTTTTGGTGGGCGTCATCAATATGGGCCTGGTTTTTTCCAAAGCCATGTACATCACCAAGGCCGATCTGATAGCAGGTAAAATAGGCGGTACCCTGGCTAATTATGCCGATGTTTTTGAACGCATTGAAGATGAAAAATGGCAAGCCGCGTATAACACTCACCTGGCTGAGCAACTTAAAACCGGACAAACATCCAACAAAATAAAAGAATTAGCTTCGTTGATCAATAAGCTCAACTATCACCTGAATATGATTATAGCCTTTGTACTTAATCTATTCTTTTTGTGGGATATACGCCAGGTTATAGCCATTGAAAACTGGAAACGTCAGAATAATGAAAGTCTGGAAGCTGCCTTTGACGCAATTGCCGAATTTGAGTCGCTACTGAGTTTAGCCGGATTGGCCATCAACTACCCGGAATGGAATTTCCCACTGATTGATGACCGTGATGCATATACACTATCTGCACAGGACCTGGCTCACCCACTTATTAATGTAAGCAAACGCATCGCCAATGATTATGAATTGAATGATGCCTTTAAGGTAGATATCATTACCGGATCAAACATGGCTGGCAAAAGCACTTTTTTGCGCACCATTGGCATTAATACTATACTGGCGCTTTGCGGTGCACCGGTGTGTGCCAAAAGCATGCAGGTATCGGTTATTACCATCATCAGCTATATGCGCATTAAAGATTCGCTGAATGAAAGCACCTCTACATTTAAGGCCGAACTCGATCGACTGCAAATGCTACTGGCCGCGGTGCAAAATGAACCAAAAATATTTTTCCTGATAGATGAAATGCTGAGGGGCACCAACTCAGTTGATAAATACCTGGGCTCAAAAGCGGTCATTGAACAGTTAATAGCTAAAAAAGCGGTAGGTATGGTAGCCACACACGATCTGCAGATTGCCCAGCTGGAAACCAAATACCCCGATTATGTACGCAATTTTTATTTTGATATCCAGGTTAAAGACGGCGAAATGCTGTTTGATTACAAGATCAAACATGGCGAGTGTAAAACTTTTAATGCTTCGCTGCTGCTAAAGCAGATAGGTATCAATGTAGAAGCAGAGGAATAGATGCAGGGAAATAGACGCAAGACTATTAGAGTCAAGAATCAAGATTGCATATCAATAATAAAAAAAGCTCCCGGTCATGTATGATCGGGAGCTTTTTTTATTGTCTTATCTTGATTCTTGACTCTAACAGTCTTGCATCCTACTTGTCTTATCTTAATTCTTGACTCTAACAATCTTGCATCTTATTGTCTTGTCTTGATTCCTGACTCTAATAGTCTTGCATCTTATCTGCCACCTGGGCCACCCTGGCCACCGCTTTGATCACCTTGTTTCTGGTCGTCGTTATTAACGCCTTTTTTCTGTTGATTAGGATTGCTGAAGGTAGTTTTACCAAAGCTGTAGCTAAACGTTAAACCAAATGAGCGGAATGGAAATGCTGTTGAGCTTGTTTGGGTAAATGTAGGGCTGCTGATGTTTTGGTCGAAATGTTTATCGCGGGCAAATGGCTGTACAGTATTGAAGCCAACAGCGAGTTTTTTATTCATAAACTGCTTCTTAACACCAAACGCGTAGATGCCAAAGGCCGGGTTTGTACCCTGTATAGTTCTGCGTGACGAGTTATTAAACCCGAACAGCTCCACCAGGAAGTTATGTTCAAACTGGTAAGAAGCGCTAGCGAATGCGGTGTATTGAAAATAAGTACCCACTTTTGAAGCGCTACCAGCAAACTGATCAAATATAGTTGGGCTATAAGTATAACCGTTGATGCTTGCCCTTATAGTCAACGCTTTTACCGGGCTTACAGATCCAAAGAAACTAGCACCGAATGAATTATTGCGACCAACGTTACGGTAGGTGGTACGTGTACCTCTAACGGTATCACCGCTGATTATTTCGGTAGCTGGCAAGCCTTCGGCAATACCCTCTATCAGGTTGTTGGTTCTTTTATAATAAACCGAAAAGTTCAGTACCGACGATTTGATAAAGGTATTATACCCTAACTCGATAGTTTGCGATACCTCAGGCGCCAGGTTAGGGTTACCTACACTTTGGTTTTGTATGTTACTACGGTTAATGAACGGATTCAGGAACTGCAGACTTGGCCTTTGTATACGTTTGCTGTATGATAATTTAATGGTCTGATTACCAATTTGTTTTTGAACAGTTAAGCTTGGGATATAGGTAGTATAGCTTGAGCTAAACGGCTGCAAATTCTGGAACAGGTTGCTATTGGCATCCTGGAAGGGATTTTGCGGATCGCCTTTAATGCGGGTATTTTCAACACGGCCACCTGCTAATATAGACCAGCTTTTAGGCAGTGTAAAAGTTAACACGGTATAACCGGCGTATACATTCTGCGTATAATCATACAAATTGGAGTTCAGTGAATCACGTACTGCGCCATTTCCCAGATCATCCGTATTGAATATATCATAGTTACTGTTAATACGGCGCTGAATAGTTTTACCGCCGGCTTCTATCTTCAACAACTTATTTACCGGCAGGGTATAATCGGCCTGGAAAGTATACTCATTATTTTTACCATTATTATCACCGATTTGGCTTGGGTTCAGCGCGGTGAATAAGTTGGTATAATCTGTAGTAATATTACTGTGGCTCCATTGCCCGGATACGGTCAGCTCTTCACCTTCTTTTTTAAACTTATGCGTATAATCTAAACTCCAGTCGAAACCACCAAAATGGTTATGTGACATGCTTTGGCTTGTATATTGTAGCAAATTGGCATTATTAACACCACTACCATCGATATTAAACCCACCATCATTAAGCCTGAAGGTAGAGTTAATGCTATTAAACGCGTTAAACTCATAACCTGCTGTAACAGAACCAATAGCCCCATGCCTTTTAATGCGGCTGGTTGACTTATTAAAGTTATGTGTTATCTCATTGCCATTATCATCTTTCAATACCTGATCAAAGTTAGTGAGTGAAGTTTGCGGCCAGGTTAAGTTACCACCCGCGTTGATGCCTAAACTAAAGCGGTTCTTATTATAATTTAGATTCATGTTACCGTTATTTTGGCGTGTACCAACACCACCACTTATGGAGCCACTTATACCCGAAACATTTTTTTGTTTAGTGATGATGTTAATGATACCACCAGAACCTTCGGCATCATACTTGGCCGACGGAGAGGTTACCACCTCAATACTTTTTATCTGATCGGCAGGGATGGTTTTTAACACATCTGATAAACTGGCCGATGTAGCGCCAGATGGTTTACCGTTGATCAATACACGTACGTTCTGGTCACCACGTACTGCTACGTTACCATTGATATCTACCGAAACCATAGGTACTTTCTGCAACACATCTGTAGCATTACCACCCGCGGCGGTAAGGTCTTTTTCGGCATTGTAAACAATTTTATCGATCTTATTTTCGATAAGCGGAGCCTGGCCAACTACGTTAACCTGTGCTAACGCGTGAGCACCCGGAGACAAAAGCACATTGCCCACTTTATTATCCGGCTTTGACGCAGTAGTAACCACCGGATCAATAGTTTTTGCCGGGTAACCGATAAATGATATCACCAGTTTATAACTGCCGGGTTTAACATTATCCAGTTTAAAATTACCTTTCTCATCGGTAACCACACCAGTTATGGGCGATTTACCACCGCTGCGATATAAACCTACTGTAGTGTAATCCATTGGTTTTTTGGTAACCGAATCAATTACGGTACCCGATATACGGCCCGTAGTTGTTGGACCACTTCCCCCCACACCAAACTGGGCCTTTGCCGAAAGCGCAAAACAAAAAAGTGCTATAAGTATGTAAAAACGTTTCATTTATAAGGATTTTCGTAATTGGAGGCGAAAATAGATTAAATGTTACACCCCAAACTTTTATTTTTTTAGGAAAATAGCAATTGTCATGTATATGTTACACTAAGAAGATATTAATTCTGTGTAAACTTTAGTGAAGGAACTTTGTTGGACTGGTATTCCCCCTCCTAACGTCATTGCGAGGAGGAACGACGTGGACAACCGACCAGAGGGAGCTCATTAATACCGATAAAAAAACAATCAAAAAATTAATAATCCCCTATTTACAGAGCGGCCCTGCTAATTGGGGATTGCCACGCTACGCTCGCAATGACGCGTTTGTTATTAGAAAACCCGTTTTTGCCTAAGGCAAAAACGGGTTTTCTACAGCTTTTATCACTCCCCCTTTAGGGCCGGGGCTTAAACCACCATATTCACAATCCGGCCTTTTACTACGATCACTTTTTTAGGGGCTTTGCCGTCCAGGTATCGTTGTACATCGGCGTTGGCCAACACAAATTCTTCAATAGCTTTTGGTTCAAGGCTTAATGATATATTGAGGTTCATTTTTGTTTTACCGTTGATAGAGATCGGGTAAGCAAACTCGTCCTCAACCAAGTAAGCGCTGTTGAATTTTGGATACGGCGCATAGGATAAACTACCGGCAGGGTTACCTAACAAGGTCCACAATTCCTCACAAATGTGCGGCGCGTATGATGACAATACGATCACCATATCCTGCAAAATGGCGCGGTTGTTACATTTCAGATCGGTGAGCTCGTTTACCGCGATCATAAAGCTGGATACCGAGGTATTGAACGAGAAACGCTCCACATCTTCTTCTACCTTGCGGATGATCTTGTGTAACGATTTTAACTCTGCTTTTGAAGGCTCTGCGTCAGATACGCTAAACTCCCAGGCTTCATTGTGGAACAAACGCCAGAACTTACGCAGGAATTTAAACACGCCTTCGATACCATTGGTATTCCATGGTTTGCTTTGCTCCAGTGGGCCCAGGAACATTTCGTACATGCGCAGGGTATCGGCGCCGTAACGGCTGATAATGTCATCCGGGTTAACTACGTTGAACTTGGACTTTGACATTTTTTCAACCTCAACACCACAAATGTATTTGCCGTTTTCCAATATAAAATCAGCTGTTTCAAACTCCGGTCTGAATTTTTTGAACTTTTCCAAATTCAGCACTTCGTTCTCTACAATATTCACATCCACATGTAATGGTGAAGTTTTGTAGTCTTTGATCAATCCATGAGACACGAAAGTGTTGGTTCCACGCCCCTCTTCATCAATTAAACGATATACAAAATTACTACGGCCCTGTATCATCCCTTGATTGATGAGCTTTTTAAAAGGCTCCTCCTCAATTACCAGGTCCAAATCTTTCATAAACTTATTCCAGAAACGGCTGTACAATAAGTGCCCGGTAGCATGCTCGCTGCCGCCGATATATAAGTCGACATCTTTCCAATAAGCTATGGCCTCTTTGGATGCAAATTCCTGATCATTGTGGGCATCCATATAGCGGTACCAGTACCAGCTGCTACCAGCCCAGCCGGGCATGGTGCTCAATTCATATTCGCCTTCTGGATGTTTCCAACCTTCTGCTCTACCTAATGGCGGCTCGCCGGTTTCGGTTGGTAAGTATTTATCCACTTCGGGCAATAACAATGGTAAATGCTGTTCTTCAATTAAATGAGGCAGTCCATCTTTAAAGTATACCGGCACAGGCTCACCCCAGTAACGCTGACGGCCAAATATGGCATCGCGCATTCTGAAGTTTACCTTGGCTTTACCGGCGCCAATGGCTTCCAGTTTGGCTATCACCGCGGCTGTCGCTTCTTTGTAAGCCAGGCCATTCATAAAGTCGGAATTGATATACTTACCTTCTTTGGTTGGGTCGGCTTCGTTTTCAATATTTTGTATGTCGATAATAGGTACTATCGGCAGGTTAAAATGCTTGGCAAATAGATAATCGCGCTGATCGCCCGATGGTACGGCCATTACGGCCCCGGTACCATATCCCGCCAAAACATAATCAGCTATCCATATCGGGATCCTTTCGTTATTCAACGGGTTCAATACGTAGCTACCGGTAAAGGCACCAGATACGGTTTTGGCATCAGCCATCCTGTCCAGCTCCGATTTCTTTTTAGTTTGAGCGATGTAGGCTTCAATATCAGCTTTTTGTTCAGGCGTAGTTAAAGCAGCCACCAATTCATGCTCCGGCGCGATCACCAAAAAGGTAACCCCAAAAATGGTATCCACACGGGTGGTGAAAACTTCTATGAATTCGTGAGTGGTGAGCGATGAGTGGTGAGTGGCTTTCTCAATCGGAAACTTCACACTTGCACCAGTGCTTTTGCCTATCCAGTTGCGCTGCATTTCTTTCAGTGGCTCGGGCCAGTCAATAGTGTCAAGGCCTTGCAATAGGCGTTCGGCATAGGCGGTGATGCGCATGCTCCACTGCATCATTTTCTTTTGTTCCACAGGGTAACCACCGCGCTCGCTAAAGCCGTCTTTTACTTCATCATTAGCCAACACGGTACCTAAGGCTGCGCACCAGTTTACGGTGCTTTCGCGTAAATAGGTAAGGCGGTATTTTAACAGTTCATTTTGCTGTTCGCGGTTGCCCAGGGCTTTCCACTCGTCAGCAGTAAAACTCAAAACTTCTTCATCACTTACAGCATTAATACCTGCTGAACCTTTTTGCTCAAAATGTTCTACCAATTTGGCAATGGATTCGGCCTTATCGGCATCCTTATTATACCACGAGTTGAACAGCTGCATAAAGATCCACTGCGTCCATTTATAATAATCGGGCGAGCTGGTACGCACTTCCCGGCTCCAATCAAACGAAAAACCGATCTGATCTAACTGGCGGCGATAAGTAGCAATATTGGCTTCGGTAGTAATAGCAGGGTGCTGACCGGTTTGTATGGCATACTGCTCGGCCGGTAAACCAAAGCTATCGTAACCCATAGGGTGCAGCACATTAAAACCTTTTAAACGTTTATAGCGTGCAAAAATATCAGAGGCAATATAACCCAGCGGATGGCCCACATGCAGCCCCGCACCCGATGGGTAAGGGAACATATCCAGCACATAATATTTAGGTTTGGCGCTTTTATCTTCAGCTTTAAAGGTTCCGTTCTGGGCCCAAAACTGTTGCCACTTTTGCTCTATATCTTTAAATTGATAGTCCATTTTATTGTTTACACGTATGAGGTTGCGAAATTAAGAAAATACCTATTAGTTTGGTAGTATATTGATGCTTTGTTTGTTATGTTCT